>Ga0206129_10002037_pt1 | contig 25987 bp, 26 predicted proteins | sample Helgoland_Spring_8_FD_148616 | JGI IMG/M metagenome (GOLD analysis project Ga0206129, IMG submission 148616) | Pelagic subsurface seawater microbial communities from Kabeltonne, Helgoland, North Sea - Helgoland_Spring_Bloom_20160502_2 | ecosystem: Environmental > Aquatic > Marine > Epipelagic ...
AAATACGATCTCCCCACCTTCACCGCCGAGGCCGTCATCGAGGAAACCTACACCGCCTTCGAGCGCCTCCGCCCGCACGTCACCAATACGATCCCAGTTCTCCACAAGGCGTGGAAAGCGAAACAGAATCTCCTCTTCGAAGGCGCCCAAGGCACCCTCCTCGATATCGATTTCGGCACCTACCCCTTCGTCACCTCCTCGAACACCACCGCCGGCGGCTCCACCACTGGCACCGGCCTCCCGCCCACCGCCATCGAGGCGATCATTGGTGTCTGCAAAGCCTACACCACCCGCGTCGGCTCCGGCCCCTTCCCCACCGGCGACGAAGGACTTTCCAAATACCTCCACGATCTCGGCCGCGAGTTCGGAGCCACCACCGGCCGCGCACGCGGCTGCGGATGGCTCGATACCGTCCTGCTCCGCTTCGCCTGCATGGTGAACGGCGTCACCGGCTTGGCCGTCACCAATGTCGACGGCCTCGACGAATACGATGAGCTCAAAATCTGCATCGCCTACGACGTCGACGGCACCCGCCACGAGCTCCCGCCCGCCGACCGCTCCTTCTGGGATCGCGCGGAACCCGTCTACGAGTCCCTCCCCGGCTGGAACGAAGATACCACCGCCTGCACCAGCTACGACCAGCTCCCGGAAAACGCCAAGGCCTATCTCGCCCGCCTTTCCGAACTCTGCGACGCCCCCATCGCCTTTGTCGGCGTGGGACCCGACAGAACGCAGACGATCAAGAGGTAAACCCCCTCATTTTGGCGCATTACACCACTTGGTTTGATGCATAATTCATTGCATCATGTTCCCGCTATGAGAATCACAGCAGACAGCGATGAAACGACTTTAGCCGATCTGCTGAAAATAACGGGGAACAAAACCAAAAGTGCGGCGATTGCTAGAGCGGTCAAAGACTTCGTCAATCGACAGAAGTCGAAGCAGTTCGGCCGCATGATCCGTGGACAAAAACTTTGAGCAGATCGCAAAGTTCGTTCCCCTCCATCTCTACAAGCCGGCCTACGGTGGCTCCTATCAGGAAGAAGAAGAGAAATTCTAGGCTTTGGCAACTCTTGGAAATGTAGCCTTGCTGGCAGTCGGCAAGCGTAGTCTCCTCTCGTCCCGGATTTTTTCATGCAGCACATCGCAATCATCATGGACGGCAACGGCCGTTGGGCAAAGGAACGAGGCCTGCCCCGCGCCGAAGGCCATCGTGCGGGCGCGGAATCTGTTCGTGAGGTGATGGAGGCCTGCAAGGGGCTCGATGTGAAATACCTCACCCTCTACGCCTTTTCCTCCGAGAACTGGAACCGACCCGAGGCGGAAATCGAGGCGCTGATGACCCTCCTCGAACGTTTCCTGGACGAGAAGATGGAGGAACTCGACAAGCAGAACGTCCGCCTCCAGGCCATCGGCCAGCTCGACCGCCTCCCCGCCTCCACCCGGGAGCGCCTCGAGCGCATCCAGGAACACACCAAGGACAACGACTCCATGACCCTGGTCCTCGCCCTCTCCTACGGCGCGCGGGAGGAAATCACCGCCGCCGCCCGCTCCATCGCAGAGGCCGCCGTTTCCGGGAAAATTTCCCCCGAGGACATCACCTGCGATCTCTTCGCCAAGCATCTCTACACGGCAGACATCCCGGATCCCGATCTTCTCATCCGCACCTCCGGCGAAATGCGCATCTCGAATTTCCTGCTCTGGCAGATCTCCTATTCGGAAATCGTCATCGTCAAGAAAATGTGGCCGGACTTCCGCCAGGGCGACCTCATCGCCGCCGTTGAGGAATACAAGAGCCGCGACCGCCGCTTCGGCGCACTCTAGTGGCAATCTTCGGTCGCCACTACCTGTCCGTGATAACATTCCCCGGGATGCATCGTATCTACCCAGAATTCCGTGATGCGTTTTCTTTTCCTAGCAATACTCGCGACCCAAATGTCGCACGCACAATCTGACATCCGTGCACATCTCGATCCTTTTTTGGAGCAACACTGCTACGAATGCCACGACGACATCGAAGCGGAGGCGGATTTAAATCTTCTCGATCTAAAATTCAATCCAACCGATCCCGCAAATTTCGCCACGTGGGAAAGGGTTTTCAGAAAAATCCACGAAAGCGAGATGCCGCCGAAGGAAAACAAGCGCCCCGGCGGAGCGGCTCTAGAAGCGTTTCTGGCTGCGCTGGGGCAACCGCTATACGATAGCGACCGAGCCGCCATCCAGACCAAGGGTCGGGTTCAAGCACGGCGGCTGACTCGTGAGGAATACGAATACAGCCTCCACGATCTACTCGGTGTCGGCGTGAAACTGCAGGGCACCCTCACCGCCGATGCTGAAGATGGATTTACCAACACCGCCGCCCATCAGCAACTTAGCCACTTCCATCTCGAAAACTACCTGAATGCTTCCGATCTGGCTCTCGAAGAGGCATTTTCGCGAATCCTGGAAAAAGAACCTGCTTTCAATCGCCGTTACGGAAAAAAGGAACTCACCGATCGTATTGGCAAAGGCAATTACCGCGGTCCCGAGCCATCGGGAAAAGACCTGATCACTTGGAATATGGGCGTCCAGTTCTACGGGCGGATGCCAAAGACCAAGGTTCCTGAAGACGGCTGGTATGACGTGACCATACACGCAGCCAGCGGCATCAACCGAGGCAGCGACGGGGTGACTTGGACAGCTTTGAACTCGGGCTCGGGGCAATCGAACGAACCTCTCCAGTTCCCCATAGCAATCGTGGAAGGCGCGGAAAAACCATCAGACCAGAGCTTCCGGGCATGGATCAGGAAAGGCCATTGCCTGATCATGAAACCAGCCGAAGGCGGCAAGAAAAGAGCTCGTTCCAACGTCGTCGGCAAGGATGGCGGCACGGTGACTTTCGAAAACAGAAACCTCGAAAAACAGGGCTACGACGGCCTCCGGTTTTCCGGGATCACCGTCACGCAGGTGCATCCCAATGGAAGCAAACGGGATGTGATGGAAAAGCTTTTCCCCGGCTTCAGCGAAGACGAGATCAGGAAGGGTCCTGCGAACCCCGCCGCACAGGCGAAGCGTTTACTCAAAAATTTCGCCGGGCGTGCGTTCCGCAGACCCGTCGCCACTTCCACGCTCATTCCCTATGAAAAACTGGTCACATCCGCATTGGCATCTGGGAAGGATTTCGCCACCGCGATACGCGAGGGCTATCACGCGATCCTCTGCTCTCCGAATTTCCTGACCTTTGTCGAAAAACCCGGCTCCCTGGATGCTCATGCAATCGCATCCCGGCTGAGCTACATGCTTTGGAAATCCGTCCCCGATCCGGAACTCCGAAAATTGGTGATCAACGGCAAGCTCCGCGATCCGGCAGTCATTTCCGCGCAGATCGACCGCCTGCTCGCCGATCCAAAATCCTCCCGTTTCATCGAGTCGTTCACAGATCAATGGCTGGAGCTGCGCGACATCGATGCCACCCAGCCCGATCCGAAACGCTTCAAAACCTTCGACCCCATCCTCCAACAGTCGATGGTTGCCGAAACGCGTGCCTTCGTTTCCGAACTCTTCGCAAACAATCTCGCCATCGGCAATCTTCTAAAATCGGATTTCGCATTCCTCAACACCCGGCTCCAGGATCACTACGGTCTGGAAACACTGAACGTCATCCCCGGCAACGGTTTGCAGAAGGTCACCGTTCCAGACGACTCGCGCTCGGGGCTGCTCACCCAGGGAGCCATACTCAAAGTCACGGCGGATGGTTCAGTCACATCTCCGGTCGTGCGCGGGGTCTTCGTCAACGAGCGCATACTCGGGCGCCACATCGATCCCCCTCCGCCGAACATCCCCGCCATTGAACCGGACATTCGGGGAGCCGTCTCGATCCGCGACCAACTCGACAAGCACCGCAACTCAAAGTCCTGTGCTTCGTGCCATATCAAAATCGATCCTTCCGGCTTCGCGCTCGAAGAATTCAATCCTGTCGGTGACATCCGCCGGTTTTACGGGAAACCGAAAAAGTCAGCGAAAGTCGATCCTCACGGAATCACCTCAGAGGGCGAAAAATTCCGGAACTACGGGGAATGGAGAACCATCCAACTCTCCCGTCCCGAAAAGCTGGCCGAAGCATTCGTCGGGCAGTTGCTCCGCTATGGCACCGGGGGTGAAATTCGTTTCAGCGACAAAGATGTGCTGAAAAAAATCACTGAGGAAGCACGTGAAAACGACTATGGTCTGAAATCGCTTCTCAAAGAGACCCTCACCAGTCAGCTGTTCCTGGAAAAATAACGCAAAATCTTTCCTGAAAACTTCCCACTAGCCAACTCACGCAATGCACATCGCCACCCACAAAGCCCTTTCCCGCCGCACCGTCCTCAAACAGGCCGGTGTCGCCCTGTGCCTGCCGCTGCTCGATGCGATGGTGCCCGCCTTCGCAGCCGGTGCCGCACCACCGAACCCCAGACGCTTCGTCGGCGTTTCACTTTCACTCGGCTTGCACAACCCGCTTCTCATTCCAAAAGGCAAAGGGGCAACCTATACGCCCTCACCTTATCTTAAGGACATCCAGGATCTGCGAGAGGATTTCACAGTCATTTCCGGCACCTCCCATCCGGGAGTGAAAGGTGGCCATTCGGCGGAGGCTTCGATTTTCTCCGCCTGCCCAATGGAGCGAAATTCCGCGAAGTCAAACACGGTATCCGTCGACCAGCTCATGACCAAACACCTCGGCCACCACACGCGCTTCCCTTCCCTGGTGCTGAACACCAACGGCTCCCGCTCCCCCTCCTACACGGAAAACGGCGCGATGATCCCGGCCATCAACGACGCCCGCGAGCTCTTCGCCCAACTCTTCACCGAGGACTCCCCGGCTGCGAAAATACGCCAGACGGAGATCAACGGCCGCGGCCAATCCATCCTCGATATCGTACGCGACGAGACCAAGGCGCTCGGCCGCCAGCTTGGCCAGGGCGACCGGGAAAAAATGGACGAGTGGCTCACCTCCGTTCGTGAACTCGAAGCCCGGCTCGAAGCGAACGAAGAATGGATCAACCGACCGAAACCAAAGGTCGGCTCCCATCCCGCACCGGCCGAAAACAACAACGCGCCCGACCAAATGCGTGCGATGCTCGATGTCGTTGCGCTCGCCCTTCGCACCGATTCCACCCGTTTCGTGACCCTGCACTGTACGGGAAACAACGCTCGCGCCCTCGATGGCGTCGAGGAAGCCTACCACTCCCTTTCCCACCACGGAAAAGATCCGAAGAAACTCGAACAGCTCGCCATCGTCGAAAAAACCACGGTCGACAACTGGGGAAACTTCCTCCGCGAACTGAAGAAAAACGGCATCCTCGACGACACCATGGTTCTGCTCACCTCAAACCTCGGCAACGCCTCGTCCCACAACAACCGCAACATGCCAGTCCTCTTCGCAGGCGGCGGCTACCGTCACGGCCACCACCTAGCCTTCTCCCAAACCGACAACTACCCCCTTCCCAACCTCTACTTGAGCATGTTGGAAAATATCGGATTGGAGAACGAAAGCTTCGCCACCTCCACCGGCACAATGCGCGGCCTGGAAAAAGCGTAGCGGCGATCTTCGGTCGCACGTTTTTCACACCGTAGCGGCGGATTGTATCTGCCAAGCAAAGCGCGCCATGGATTCCCTTCCGTTCCGCATGCAGATCCGGCAGAAAGAACAATACCCTACCTCAATCAGATGATTCGGGACAAGTGACAGCGACCGAAGATCGCTCGCCACTTTCGCATTGCACACGAAACCAGTGTGCACTATCTTCGTGTAATGAAAAACATCACACTCAGCGCGGACGAGAATCTCATTGAGATGGCTCGTGCAGAAGCCCGTAAACGCAAGACTTCGCTAAACGTCCTTTTCCGAGAATGGCTTGGGGAAATCGCCAACCGTGACGCGGCGCAGAAACGGGCGGACGAAGTGATACGGAATCTGTCAAAACATCTCGCCTTTGAGCAAAAATTCACACGCGACGAGCTGAATGAGCGCTGAATACTTCATGGACACGAATATCTTCATTTATGCCTTTTCACCACACGAAATAGCGAAGAGATCACGTGCCGCTACTCTGATCAGGGAAGCGCTACAGGAATCGAAAGGAGTGATCAGTTCGCAGGTTTTCCAAGAGTTCTTAAACGTGGCAATCCACAAGCCCTCGGCTGCCGTGCCATCCGAAGTTCTGACGGATTATATTGACCATGTTCTCTCACCCCTGTGCCGGGTTTTTCCTAACCCTTATCTTTATAAAAACGCGATCCGACTTCACCGAGAAACCCAATATCGCTTCTACGATTGCCTCATTCTTGCCGCAGCGTTGGAGAGCGGAGCAAAAATTCTTTACTCCGAAGACTTGCAGCATGACCGGGTGATCGGTGATCTTAGAATCGTGAACCCGTTCCTGTAGCGGCGATCTTCGGTCACCCCTCTTCCAACATCTTCCAAACAAAACGGGATCGTCCGCAGCGGATCGCGTCCGCAACGGCGATCATTTCCAGTAACCAGTCCCTGGCTGTCGTGAGGCTTAAATCGTGGGTTCACATAGCGCTTCCACCGGGCAGGCACCCGATGGCACCCATCAAAGCACGAACCAAAGGCTGCCAGTGCGGCGAACCTCTGCTTCGTGCGGGCTTTTACAGACGAATAATCACACTACCGTTTTAAAACGATTTTTTAAGCATCTCCCCGCAACAGACCAAGAGAGCAACAGACCAACTGGCATTACAGGAATGTTAGGTAATCTTTACAATCACTTGAAAAATCCTCTTTTCCCGTCCCGTATGCTTGCCAAGTCCTCTCCGACTCGATAATCCCCTCTGACACATTTGAAAACCTTATGAGTAAACCAGACGCAATCGCACCAAACGCCAGCCGACTCCTATGGGCCGGATTCACCGCCATTCTCGCCGCAGGCGTCGGCTTCGCCATTCGTGGCGGTATTTTTGATAACTGGTCCAGGGAATACGGATTCACCGGTGCCCAGCTCGGCGCTATCGGTGGCGCAGGTTTCTCCGGATTCTGTTTCGGAATCATCATCGGCGGCGTGATCGTGGACAAGATCGGCTACGGAAAGCTGGTTTTCGTCGCACTGCTCTGCCACATCCTTTCAGCTTTCGTCACCTTCGGTGCCAGCAGCCCTGAGAACGCATATAATTTCCTCTTCTGGGGAATGTTCATCTTCGCCTTCGCAAACGGCACTCTCGAAGCCGTTGCCAACCCTCTCGTCGCGACATTGTTCCCGAAGCAGAAGACCCATTACCTCAACGTGCTCCACGCAGCATGGCCTGCCGGGATGATACTCGGGGTTGCCGCCGGCTGGCTCCTTGACGACAAGATGGAAATTGCTTGGAAATACCAACTCGCCCTCTACCTCATCCCAACCGCCGTTTACGGCCTCATGTTCCTCGGGCAGAAATATCCGAAATCCGAAGCAGCCAAAAAGGGCGCGAGTTTCGTCCAAATGTTCAAGTCCGTCGGCATCCTCGGCGCACTTGTCGCCTGCTACCTGCTCGCCCTTTTCTTTGGCGATATCTTCAAGGGCGTCGCCCCTGAGAATGCCAACCTCATCGGCTACGGCATCGGTGGAGCACTCCTCATCGCCGTCGCTGTGATGACCAAGTTCTCCATCGGTTCGTTCCTGCTCTTCGTCCTCTTCATCACCCACGCTCTCATCGGCGCGGTCGAGCTCGGCACGGACGGCTGGATCCAGAACATCACCGGAAACCTCTTCACCTCGGAGCAAGGCAAATATCTCTTCCTCTGGACCTCCGCCATCATGTTCGGTCTCCGCTTCAGCGCCCATTGGCTTGAGACGAAACTCAAGCTGTCCCCAATCGGACTTTTGTTCGTCTGTTCGATTCTTGCCTTCATCGGCCTGAGCATGGCGTCGAACATGGAGTCCTTCGCTATGGCGCTGGTCGCCCTCGGCATCTACGCAGTCGGCAAGACCTTCTTCTGGCCCACCATGCTTGCCATTGTCGGTGACCGCTTCCCACACACCGGCGCGGTGGCCATGTCCATCATGGGCGGCATCGGAATGCTTTCCGCCGGCCTCATCGGCGGCCCGGGACTTGGCTACGCGAAAGACCGCTTCTCCGGCGAAGAGCTGAAGAAGGCGGACGCGGCAGTCTACGCCGAATACAAGGCAGAGGAGCCTTCTACCTTCCTGAACATTCCCGCCACCACAGCGTTCGGATTGAATGGCATCAAGCTTGCCGAAGCGAAAGATGCCGAAGAGCCGACCGCAGCACAGCAGAGCGTCGTCCAAGCCGACCAGTCAGGAGATCGCCGCACCCTCAAGGCAGATTCCTACATCCCAGCTGCAATGGCGGTCATTTACCTCCTCATGTTCCTCTATTTCAGAACCCTAGGCGGATACAAACCGCTCAGCATTGAGGAAATGGCAGGCGGAGTCGAAGGCCCCGTCGCCTAATCTCGGTTGTTTCAATTTACTGACGGCGCGCCCTGAAAAGGGCGCGCCGTTTTTCTTTTCCCTTGCCTACCATTGCCCTGCGGGTCTCAAATCATGCAGATGGAAAAAGCCCATGACCAACCCGGATCTGCCGGAGCCGCACCTACGGCGCGGTTCTTACGGGTATGGGTCGCGCTGTGCTTTCTTTTCCTGATGTCCCCCGCCCATGCCGGAGTGAAGGTAAACCTCGCAGACGGCTTCGATTTCCCCGTCGGAAAACCGAATTCCGCCGGATACTACAAGGCGCGGGGGCTGCGCCTTCGTTCCCCCACCCATTTCGGGGAGGACTGGAATGGGCGTGCCGGCGGAAATTCCGACCTCGGGGATCCCGTCTATTCCTGCGCTGGCGGGGTTGTCACCTTCGCACACAACGTCCGCCAAGGGTGGGGTAACGTCGTCCTTGTCCGCCACGCATACCGCGACCCATCAAGCGGAAAGGTGAAATTCGTCGATTCCCTTTACGGCCACCTCAACAAGATGTTGGTCAAGGTCGGTCAAAAAGTGAAACGCGGGGAGCAACTGGGCGAGATCGGGAGCAACTTCGGAATGTACCCCGCTCACCTACATTTTGAAATTCGCCACAATATCACCGCCGGCATGCACCGCAACAGCATCCCGTCCAATCTCGCAAACTGGGCGGATCCCACCAAGTTCATCAACAAATACCGCCGCCTCAACCGCGAGTGGCGCGGCGTAGCGGTTCCCACCGGCACCTACAAGGAATACCGAGGCTTCAAAGGCCTCTGACTCGCTGCGCTCGAAACTCTAAATCTTAAAATCTAAATTCCAAACTCCACGGCAGGAAAACCCTCTTAAGCCGTTGCTTCTTCTTTCGGATGTGAAATTTAGAATCTAAAGTTTCCCCTTTCATGTCCCGCAAGCGTTCGAAATCAAATTCAGTCGTTCCCATCCTCATCGTCGTCGCCGCAGTCGCGATCTGGGGTTTCGATGCCTACAAGCTGGGGGATTTCAGACAGAATACGGGAGGCGAAGGCCCGCAGAGCCATGAGGCGGGATCCCCGTCTTCATCGGAAAAACCCGCCCGCACCGGGAGATACGACACCTACACCGGCTGCACCCTCGTCCCGGACCGCAGCAACGACGGCGATTCCTTCCGAGTAATGCTCCCGGAAGGCCGCATGGAAATCATCCGCCTGTATTTCGTAGACAGCCCGGAAAGCGCATTCAAGACCTACGGCGGCGGGCGGAACAATCACCGCCGCATCGGCGATCAGGCGGCGGACATGGGAGGCATCACTCCGCAGCAAGCGGTGGAGATCGGGAAAAAGGCCAAGCAGTTCACCTTATACCATCTCGAAAAAAATCCGTTCACGCTCCATACCGAATGGGACAGCCCGTTCAACGACAAGCGCTACCACGGCTTCATCAAGCTCCGCTACAACGGAAAAAACCGTTTCCTCCACGAACTGCTCGTCGAGAAAGGCCACGCCCGCATCCACACGAAAGGCTCCCAACTCCCCGGCGGCACATCCGAGGGCAAGCAGGAAGACCATCTCTACGATCTCCAGCGCACAGCGAAGTCAGCCAAAGCCGGCGCCTGGAGCCTCTAATATGGAGCGCGGCTTTTGCCAGCCGCTGTCTCAAACGCCGACCCAAACAAAAGCCCTCCAAACCATCGCCAACCCCAGCGGCTTCAAAATCCGCGCTCCACAACCCTCATGCGCATCTACACACTCAAAACCTGCGACAGTTGCCGCAAGGCCACCAAATGGCTCCGAGAAAACGAAATCCTTTTCGAGGAAATCCCCATCCGTGAAACCTCGCCATCAGAAGCCGAACTCCGGACTGCCCTGAAATCCACCGGCAACATCCGCAAGCTCTTCAATACATCCGGCCAGGATTACCGGAACCTTGGTATAAAGGATAAACTCCCCACCCTCTCCGAAGCCCAAGCCATCTCACTGCTCGCCTCGAACGGCAACCTGATCAAACGCCCCTTCTTCATTTCGGGTGAAACCGTCCTCGTCGGCTTCAAGGCGGAGGTGTGGATGACGGCGCTCTGCCTTGGTTGGTAATTGTTCTCCGATGATCCGCTTTTCAGCTTTTCAGCTTTTCAGCTTTTACCCACCCTCCCGCCATGCCGATCTCCGATTTCGCCAACTCATTCATCTGCGACCTCGTCGCCTACGAACCAGGAAAACCCATCGAGGAAACCGCCCGCGAGCTTGGCCTCGACCCGGCCTCCATCGTCAAGGTCGCATCGAACGAGAACCCGCTCGGCCCCTCCCCGCTGGCCAAGGAGGCGATCAGAATCGCCGCCGAACAGGCGCACATCTACCCCGACGGCGGCGGCCACAAGCTGCGTGGCAGAATCGCGGAAAAGCTTGGCTTCGAAATCTCCAACATCGTCCTCGGCAACGGCTCCAACGAGATCATCGAGCTGCTCTGCCACACCTTCCTCAACCGCGATGCGGAACTCATCGCGGCGAAGCACGCCTTCGTCGTCTACAAGCTCATGGCGTCCCTTTTCGGAGCCAAATACATCGAGGTCGATGATCCGGATTTCATCCACGACCTCGACGCGATGGCCACTGCGATCACGGAGAACACCCGCCTGGTGTTCATCGCGAACCCGAACAATCCCACCGGCACCCAGGTCACCCAGGAGGCCATCGATGCGTTTGTGGAGAGACTCCCACCTCACGTCATCGCCGTTTTCGACGAGGCGTATTTCGAATTCCTCGACACCCCGCCCGACGTCCTCAAGCACATCCGCGCCGGGAAAAATGTCATCGTGCTGCGCACCTGTTCGAAGATCCACGGCCTCGCCGCCCTGAGGATCGGGTACGGGATTGCTCCGGAATCGATCACCGCTCTTCTCCAGAAAGCCCGCCAGCCATTCAACACCAATGCCCTCGCCCAAGCAGCCGCCCTCGCAGCGCTGGACGATGAGGAACACATTTCCAAAACAAAGGCGATCAACCGGCAGGGTCTGGATTTCTACGAACAGGCGTTCACCGAGCGTGGCATGAAATTCGTTCCTTCCGTCGCGAATTTCATCCTCGTGGAAGTCGGCGACGGCAATCTCGTATTCAGCGAAATGCTGAAACAGGGGGTCATCGTCCGCGCGATGGCCGGTTACAAGCTGCCCGAATGGGTGCGAATTTCCATCGGCACGCCCGCGGAGAACGCCCGCGCCTTGGAAGTCCTGGATTCCGTGTTGGAGCGCTGACTTTAGTCGGCAGCCGGACACTTTCGATCAGCTATTTACAATCTCTCTCTATCGCACAGACTCCCGCCCCATGAATTTCACCGGCATACACACCGCGCTCATCACTCCGTTCCGCGACGGAAAACTCGATATTCCGGCATACGAAGCACTCATCGAGCGCCAGATCGCAGGTGGCGTCAACGGCATCGTCCCGGTCGGAACCACAGGCGAATCCCCCACTCTAGGCGCCGAGGAGCACATCGAGGTGATCCGCCTGGCGGTCAAAGTTGCCAATGGCAGGGTCAAGGTCATCGCCGGAACCGGCGCAAACGCCACAGCCGAGGCAATCCAACTCACCAAGGCAGCCGAAGACCTCGGCGTGGACGGCTCGCTGCAGGTCTGCCCGTATTACAACAAGCCATCGCAAGAAGGCCTCTACCTCCATTTTAAGGCCATCGCGAACTCCACCTCCCTGCCCATCATGCTCTACAGCGTGCCAGGCCGTTCCTCAATCGAGATCGCTCCGGAAACCGCCGCCCGCCTCGCCGGCGACTGTAAAAACGTGACAGCTATCAAGGAAGCGGGCGGCTCGGTCGACCGCATCAACCAACTCGTCCAGGCACTACCCGACGGCTTCGGTATCCTGTCCGGAGATGACCCCCTGACCCTTCCCTTCGTTTCCTGTGGCGCAAATGGACTTGTCTCCGTGGCATCGAACCTGATCCCCGATGTCATGTCCAAGCTCGTCGCCCACTGCCTCGCCGGAGAGTTCACCGAGGCCTTGGCGATGCAGAAGCAATACTATCCCCTCATGCGCGGTCTGATGTCCCTCGATGTCAATCCGGTGCCGATCAAGACAGCGGTATCCCTGCAAGGCCACTGCACCGACGAGCTGCGCTTGCCCCTCGCACCACTGGCGGATGACAACCTCTTCGCCCTCCGAGCGCTTCTCAAATCCTACAACCTGATCTAATTTCAGTTTTCAGCATTTACCCATATGACACCCAAACTCTTCAGCCCCGGCCCGGTCGATGTTTCGCCCGAAACCTTCGCAGCGATGTCGCACACGATGATCGGCCACCGCGGCTCCGATTTCGAAGCGCTCTATGCATCACTACAGCCCGGACTGAAAGAGATCTTCGGCACCGCACGCCCCGTTTTTCTCTCCACATCCTCCGCATGGGGCATGATGGAAGGAGCCCTCCGCAATCTCGTCCGCAATAAGGTTCTCTGCCTCTGCTGCGGCGCGTTCTCCGACAAGTGGATCGATGTCGCGAAAAAATGCGGGTACGAGGCGGAGGCAATCCAGGTCGAGTGGGGACAAGCCATCGATCCCGAAGCCGTCCGCGCAAAGCTTTCCGAAGGCGGCTTCGATACGGTCACCTTCATCCACTCAGAGACATCCACCGGCGTCCTCAACGACCTCACGGAAATCTGCAAGGTCGTCAAATCCTTCCCCGACACGATGCTCGTCGTGGACACGGTTTCATCGCTCTCCACCGTCGATATTGATGCGGATGCGAACGGGATCGATGTCTGCCTTGCCGGTGTCCAGAAGGCTCTCGCCCTCCCTCCCGGTCTCGCGCTCTTCGCAGTTTCCGAGGCGGCCATGGAACGCGCCAAAGACACCCCGAACCGCGGCTACTACTTCGATTTTATCGAGTTCGCCAAGAACGATAAAAAGAACAACACCCCGACCACCCCCTGCATCGCCACCCTCTTCGGTCTGCAATACATCCTCGAGGAAATCTCCAAGGAAGGCTTCCCAAATCGCAAGGCTCGCCACGCCAAAACAAATACCATGATCCACGCATGGGGCGCGAAACACGGATTCGAACTTTTCGCTCCCGATGGCAACCGCTCCTTTGCCCTAACCTGTTTTACCACCCCCGAGGGCTTCGACCTTTCCGCTTTCATCAAGGCACTGAAGACGAAGCATAATTTCCTCATCAACGGTGGCTACGGCAAGATCAAGGGAACGACCTTCCGCATCTCGAACATGGGCAACGAAACCGAAGCCACGATGCAGGAATTGATCGATGCGATGGACGACGTGCTCGCCCAGTCCTGACCACAGGCGGCTTCCGCCCGCTCAGAAAAACGTGGAGATGCTTTCCATATCCCGCACCCCCAGGAGAACGAACACATAGTCTCCATTGGTCCAGCTTGCCTCGGCCCAGTGTCCGGACTGCTCGATCAGGGGGCTTGAGATCCCCGGCAGTTCGCCCCCGACGTCCTTGCGCCTGAAAATGACCAGATGAACGGTGCCGCCCGCATCATCGAAGCACAGCAGAGATCCGCGCTTCCCGTCGATCACAAGCTCCCGGCAACCCAAGCCTTTCACACCGATCAGACCAGGCGGGAGATACCCCTGTCCACATGGTAAACCCTTGCCCCTGAGATAGGAAATCAGATTAGGAGCATGTTTACTTTCCTGATCCAGGCTGAAGATCGGTGACTCAAACGTCCTGACAAATCCAGCCTGCACCGCCTCGATCGTTATCCTCTGTTCACTTCCGGCGATGCCATTCTTCTGCCTGCCGTCGACGAAAACGAACGCCAACGCAATCCCGGCCGCCGCCGCAAGTGGGATACCGAAACGCTTCCATCCGAAGTTGACTCGTTCCACCTTGGCGGTGCGCTCCATGGCCTCCAGGGTGTGCTCGCGCAACCCGGTCGGCACCTCGATCCCAGCCATCGCGCTGATCATTTCCTCCTGCCCTTGCGAGTCTACCTTCGGAAACCCCTGACCGTCCCTCACCATCGCGAGGAGTACACTCTCGCGCAGCCCCTCAGGCAGATCGACCCGCGCAAGCGCCTCGGCGAACTCAGCATCGAATGCGCGCTCGCGCATCAGCCATTCCCCGAGTTCGCGGTCGCTGGTGGCCATTTGCAAGGCCTCGGTAAAATCATTGTCCAAGGCATCCGCCCCATCCGGCCGGAAGCTTCGCAATACGAACTTTGCTCGCTCTTTATCCATTGTTGTTCTGAAAAAGTTCGGGGTTCACATCCACCAGATTCTTTGGGCCGCTCGAAGGCTCCGCAACCATCCTCTTTCTTAGCAACTCCTTGCCCCGCGAAAGCCGTGACATCACCGTCCCGATTGGAACGTCGAGAATCTCCGCGATTTCCTTGTAGCTGTGCTGTTGGAGATAGAACAACGCCAGCGGAGCTTGGTAGATTTCATCCATCTCACGGAGTAATTCCACCGCCCTCTGCCCGTCCATCTGCCGCTCCGCGTCATCCTCGCCACCCGCCTCCGCCCCGAGGGAGTTCTCATCGATCGGCTCATCGGAAAAGCGAGCCATCTTCCTGCGTTGCCCGAGGAACTCGCGATGGAGTGTCGTAAACAGCCACGTTTTCGCCTTACTCCTGTCCCTGAGCTGCGAGTTTTTCTCCGCCCAGATACAGAATGTCTCCTGCACAAGATCCGCCGCCCGATCCGGGCTCCTCGTCAGCGAGTAGCCAAACCGGTAAAGCGCCTGGTAATGGGCATCAACCAATTCTGCAAATTCACTCATACCTGCAGCATAGGAGCGCTTTCCCCCAACCGCTATTCCGAATATTCTTCGATTCGCGAAAAACGTTCGCATCGCTTTCCGTAACGGAAAATTCCTAAGAAACACCCAGTTCAGCCCAGCCCTCGCAGCAATCACGCAAGGCCGCGCTCATTGCCACCCCTTGATTCTCTCTACCAGCTGTCCTTCACTCTTTGGGTCGGCTGATTTCCCCTCATATTTCAAGCCGTAGTGGTAGCCAAGCAGATCGTCGGCAAAGTCCGGCTTGCCCTCAATTTCCTCCAACTGCCTCCGCAAGGTCGCCCCTGCGGGCCAGCGTAATCCTCTATCCTCACAAGCCCTCCTCCACGCACGTAAATATCCGCCTTTCCGCCCCAAGCTCGCGGTCGTTGCAAATCCCCCGCCATCGGAAGGCCGCCTCCAGCCTTTCACCATGAAAACGATCAACGCCGCAACCCCGAAGGCGGCCATCAGCCCCAACGCGACCTTTGCAACATGATCGTTGTTGGCAAGCTCGGGGATTTCCTCGTCCGTGAGTATCTCATCGGGGGACGGCGGAAGCTCCCCGGAAGCCGCTGACCTAGGCACGCCTCCACCCCCGAGCACGACCGGCGGAGTCGGCTCCATGACCGCCCAGCCGTATCCCGGAACATTCACCTCCACCCAGGCGTGCGCCTCACGCGCCCGAAAAACGAACATCAGGCTCTCCTTGAAATACTCGCCGCCAGCCCAGCCGTATGCGACCCGGGTTTCGAGCCCCAGTTCCCTTGCCATCAGCGCACCCGCGGTGGCGAAAAACTCGCAGTGCCCCTTTTTCTCCCCGAACAGGAAGTTCTCCAACGGATCGAGATCTCTTGGGTTCTCAGTCACCAATGAATAACCGTAAGTCTTCCTGAGGAACGCTTGGATGTTCAGAAGTTTTTCGAGGACATCACCCTCTCCTGCAGCCTTCGCCGCCAATTCGGAGAATCGCCCTTTTCTCGATGCGCCGGATACCGTCTGCCTGACATCCCGTCCCTTGAGATCTTCCAGCCCAAGCGGCAGCGAACCCGCCATGTAGCCGTATCCGTTGGAGCCGCTGGCATCGGGAAGCAACACCATCCCTTCCGCCGCAACGCGCAGTTCTGGAAGTCTTACCGCCCTGACACCTTGAAGCGCCGTCAGGACATCTCTCCCCCCCGTATCCTTCCCGTGGAACACCTCGTGCAGGATCTCGCCTTTGCGACGATCCCCGAACCGAATCCACCCGCCTTCATTGGCCTCCACGGTGTTGTCGCGCAAATTTCGGGTGCTCCAGACACCGTTCCTGAAGTCATCGAGCGCAAACGCCCTCACATAGGTTTTCCGCTCCAGCAGTTTCTGCGCATCCGTCTCGCGCGAAAGCCTGATGAACACCTCGGGTTTCACCCCGGGTTTCAGGTTCGTCCGCCTCGGCAACGCCCTTCTTCCCTCATCGCTCCATAGCCAGTTACCCGTGCCCGCTACCGAGGCGGCATCCACAGCTCTCTCCGCCGCGGCTTCCGGCTGCAGTTTCGCCTCGATCATCACCGCCACCTCCTCCAAGGGCGCCGGTGCTGCGCTGAGCACCCAAAGGAAACCACATTCCAGTGCCAGTATACCCATGCCGATCGCCAGGAAGTCACGCCACCTCGGGTTCCCTGATCCTTTTGCGACAAGAAGATCTTCGCCCTTGCGGCGCACGGCCCACCAACCCAGCCCGCCGACCAAAAGTAGCACCGCGAGGCAAGATCGAACCAGCGGAGGGAAAGCCTCCGGCACCCCCCTCAGAAGGACATATGCCAGGGCTCCCGAAAGACAAAGGACAACGAGTCTCGCGATCATGGCTGCCCCCCTTTGCCGGAAGCGGAGCCATTTTTACGGGAACCATCGTAGGCGCAAATATCGACCAGCACGGGCGGAATCGACAATTCCGTCACAAACCCCTCCCACCCCACGCGCGGCATATCGGAAATGACTACAATGCACTCATGTTCCTTTGCCCTGCCCAGCGCGGCAATGAGGTCATGCGCCTCCGTCCCCGGCACCCTCTCCGCAACCATGATCGCCTCGCGTGCATCAGCGAGCTGCCTGCGCGTCCTTACCTCGTTTTCCTCCCACCCATTGAAATCATCCACCCACCTCACTGCCATGCCCCGGCCGACCAAAGCCCCCAACGACCCGAACAGGAGCGACAGAGCCTTCTCGAACCGGTCGGGCCGGATGAGGTTCCCGTCTCCGCCGTAGGAGTGAAAAACCACCATGCATCCCTCCGCCTGCGATCCGGGAGGCTCGTCCTCTCTCACCAGCATCGCACCACCCGCAGCTTCCGATCTCAGGCTCGCGGCCCAGGCGATCCGTCTCAGGCCGTCTCCGCCGCGCCTTTCGCGCAGACTCTTCCACTCACCGATCCCACCGAAATGCCTCGAAGCCCCGAACGGCGATCCGTCGAGCAGATACCCACCGAGATACAACTCACGAGGCACAAGGAGTTTCGGCAAGACACCAATCTCTGCAACAACCGGCACATCCCGCGCAAACGTCATCAAACCCAGCGGAAATGCGGATCGCAGCCGGCCGTGGTGAGCCTTGGTGAGCCCCCGCTTGCGAAGCACCACCCTGTCCCCGATCTCGGCGATTCCTTTGCTCCCGATCCAGGGCGATCTCCCGGACAACTCCCTCTCCCCCATCACCAACATGCGGAACTCGATCCAAAATCCGTCGAACGCACGACCTTCATTCGCTAGAACAAGCTTTGCCGAGAAACCTTTCCCGGATTCGACCCTGCGCGGCCCGCGGAAATACAATCTCAGCCCACCCAAGTTCATCCGCCCGAAAATCCAGGCCACGGGGAACAAGACGCCCACCGCGAGACCCATCGATGCCATCACACCGTCAACCCGCCACATCCCCACCACGAACAGCGAGACGCCCAAACCGGCAAGGATCAGCCCCCTCCGGGTCGATGAGATCCGGATTCGTCCCGTGCTTCCATCACCCTCAGTGGGTGAAATTGGATTTTTTACGTCCTCCATCGCCTTGATCGGATCCGGCCTGGCTCCATTCCGGCTCCTTCGCGTCCGCCCAAAGCTCCTCAAGCCCGTAGAAATCTCTCATCTCCTCATGCATCACATGCACCATCACATCAATGTAATCGAGAACCACCCAGCGTGAATCAACCTTTCCATCCGAGTGCACCGGCTTGACCTTGGACTCCTTTTCCACGATTCCAGCCACTTCCCGGATGATCGCACGCAGGTGCGGCATCGAGGATCCCGCGCATACGATCATGAAATCCGTTAGGTTCGACACCCCACGCATATCCCAAACCCTAATGTTTTCGGCCTGCATCTCCTCTGCAGCCCTCACACACACCTTTGCCAACTCTTCTCCTTCGATCGCCATAAATATTACCTTCGAAGACGGATCATAGCCCGTCACAAGTGAGCAATGCAACCCGCATTCCACGGAGTGTCAGCTGAACTCAAAAGCCGATCAGCGACACCAACTCCTGATCGCTGAAACGGTCGAGGTGATCCGCAGCGGCCATCAGCATCTCGGCCTCGGCCACCTCCTCGATCTGCACCCACTGCTCGTCGAAAACCGTGGATACCACTTTCGGATCATCCCCGGAACCAGCATCCGGCTCATTCAACAGGAACAGCGCGGCGAAAACCCCACAGGCGGCAACGGCAGCCCAAGGCGAAAATCTCAACACGTTTGACCACCAAGGAGCAGCCTCAGGCAACAGCCTCACCGCCCGCAACGTATCATCCGCAAACCTCGTCCCCGCCTCCTTGGGTGCAGCCTTTCCGAGCAGATCCCAGGTGGTATCGCCTTCCTTCCACTCGTTGTTGTCCTTCACTGCTTTCATTTTACATCCTCAAAACACCGTTCCGATTCAAAAGTTTCGCAAAAGTTTTACTACTTCAGACCCCCCGCCTATCCCCCCACAAGCGGACATGCAGCCGATCCGAGAAGCGGAACCCGAGTTCGCGGCACCTTCCCGCCAACCAAGCCGCAAGCTTATCGATCTCCGCCACGCTCCTGCCCTCGGGCATCAGAATCACCCGTGTCGGTGAAATCCCGGTTTTCGCCATGATACCAAGCACCTCCTCAATATCCCGCTCGCCCTGCACCACAAATTTAAACCACGCCTTCCCGGTCGCTGCCAGCCCATCCAAAACGTCCGTTTTGATTCGCAGTTCCTCCGACATTCCACTGTTCGCCAGCTTGGGCGAAACATTGAACTGCCCCATACCCGCAATCAGCGCCTCACCCGGCATCTGCGTCCCGTTTGTCTCAATCTCGAAAAACCATTCCTCGCCGTCCCCTCGGAGCGCTTCCATCAACTCCACCAGCCCCTGCTCCTGCAGAAGCGGCTCGCCGCCGGTCAGCACCACCCTCCGGCAATTCAGGCCTCTTACCGTTTCCGCAACTTCATCCACACCCATCTCGATGATCACATCCACCTTGCGATGCTTCACATAGCCGGGCTCCGCATCCTTCTCGTGCTTCCAGGGCGTCCCTTCGAAGTTCCACGTATGATCCGTGTCGCACCAGACGCAATGCAGGTTGCACAGGGAAAACCTCACGAAAACCGCCGGTGCACCCACACTCACCCCTTCACCCTGCAAGGTGTGGAAAATCTCCGCTCCATCCCCAAATCGCGCCAGCTTCATGCCGCAAAGCCTCATCCCACGCAGAGCAAATTCCAAACCCCATTTTCAGGGAACTCAACCCTCCACGGAGGGGCTGACACCAGTCTGCCCCGAGTTCCAGAACCCAAAATTCAAAGGCTTCGGTAGCAAATTCTCTACTCATCGGAAACCAGCTACCTGCGGGAGTTCGCTTTTGGATGCTCAACGGAATCTGCTATAACAAATAGAACACCGACTGAACCAATAAGCTGTTGGACAAAAAAATCCTAATCCAGACGGGTCATGGAAATTGGATACCCCTCTTCCTTGGTCCGCCGCGGCGGATGAAAATTTAAGATTTAGAGTTTCCCCCACCTTGCGCCGCCCCGCGTTTCTGCCATCCTGCTCCCATGGGATTGCATGCACTCGGAGACTCGGCATGGCTGTTCAAGGTCGGCGGGTCGTCTTCGGAAAAGAAACTCGAGCTGATCCTCCGCCTGCGCCGGCTTCTGGAGCTCAATCCCATTCCCGGGATCGTCGATATCGTCTCATCCTTCGACACCATCGCGGTACATTTCAATCCCTCCGACGGCCAAACCGTCCTCGACCACCTGACCTCGCTGCAACTCGATCAGGCCGGTAATCAGCAACCCTTTGGGGGTCACACCATCACCATCCCCGTGGTTTATGGCGGGGATCACGGTCCCGACCTGCAGGCGCTGGCGGATGCCAGGAACTTCACCGTGCCCGAACTCATCGAGTCCCACCGCAATACGGAATACACCGTCGCAGCGATAGGATTCTCACCGGGTTTCCCCTACCTTCAGGGACTGCCCCCACAGCTCCATCAGCCACGCCACTCCAGCCCGCGCAAGGTACCGGCGGGTTCGGTGGCGATCGCCGGCGACCAGGCCGGCATCTACCCCTTCGCTTCACAGGGCGGATGGCATGTGATCGGCCGCACCGATCTGACGCTGTTCGATCCCCATCGCGAGCATCCTGCCCTGCTGCAACCCGGCGACAAGGTGCGCTTCGTGGAGACGAAAACGCTGCAGAAAACCAAACCCGACCCTCCATACTCCGTAGCCTCGCTCGATGGCATTCAAGTCATCGAACCGGGCGCCCTCAGCACGATCCAGGATCACGGCAGGTGGGGTCTTCAGCATCTCGGCGTCTCGCCCGGAGGGGCCACCGACCCGGTGCTGGCCTCCATCGCCAACCGCCTCGTTGGCAATCCGGACGATGCCGCAGTCATCGAATGCACCATGACCGGCCCCGTGCTGCAGTTCGACGCCGATGCCCGGGTGGCCTGGGTTGGTTGGGCTAATGAGGCCTCCGGCAGACCGCACCAGATCAAGTCCGGCGGCAGCATCGATCTCCGCAGCCGCATGAGTCACCTGCGAGGCTATGTCGCAGTGGCAGGCGGCATAGCCGTGCCGGAGGTGCTTGGCAGTAGCGCCACGGATCTGCGTGCGGTTCTCGGAGGCCATCACGGCCGCAGCCTCCAAGCCGGAGACATTCTGCCCATAGCCCATGCCAGCACCACTCCGGTGTCCGACAAGTGGCACGTTTCCTGGCCCCACCCCGATGGGCACTTGATGGAACTCCGCTACCTCCGTGGAGTTCAGACGGATTGGTTCACCGAGGAAGCCCACCGCTTGTTCTCGGAAAATTTCTACGAAATCAGCCCGGCCTCCGACCGCACGGGCACGCGGCTTAAGGGACCCAAGCTCAAGCTCAGGGAGCCTCGGGAGATGGTGTCCCAACCAGTGGTCGCTGGATCCGTGCAGATCCCCCCGGAGGGCCAGCCCATCGTCCTGATGAGTGAGCGCCAGACCATCGGCGGATATCCGCAGATTGGCCACGTCATCTCGGCGGATATCCCCAAACTCGCCCGTGCCTGGCCGGGAACCCAAGTGAGCTTCCGGCAAGTCGATCTGGACGAGGCCCGACATGCCTGGAATGAACTGCAACGCGACCTCGGTATCCTCAACGTCGGGCTGATGACGACAGAGCATATGCATTTGAAGGATGTCCAACCGCAGATCGACGGGATGAACGCAGATGAACGAAGGGATTTAAAATTCTAATTCAAAACTTAAGAAGACTCTTACACCCGGTGATCCATCCTATTTCCATCGTCCCGGATCTGCGTTCATCCCGTCCATCTGCGGTTAAAATCTTTTGTTTCTTTCGTTCCCGATTCAAAAGTAGATGCCCTGCTAATGACGATTATCTGAGTTGCGAACTCGTTGAATCAAAAACAGAATAGCCATTCATGCACGCGATTGATCTCAATGCGGACCTCGCTGAAGGCGGCGAACAGGATGAGGCGCTGATGACCCTCGCCAGTTCGGTTAACATCGCCTGCGGGGGACATGCCGGAGATGAGCGGAGCATCCGACGCGCGGTCGGACTCGCCATTCAGACGCAGGTCGCCATCGGCGCCCATCCCGGCTACGAAGACCCGATCCATTTCGGGAGACGCCCAATGAAGGTTTCCGATGATGATATCCGTGGCCTGATCCATCGCCAGTTGGAGCGCATCCTCGCCATCCACCCACGGCTTCATCACGTCAAGCCCCACGGCGCACTCTACAACCAGTCCAACCAGGATGAGGCCATGGCGGAAGCGCTGGTCGCCGCCATCGCCGAGATACAACCAGACACGATCCTCTATTGCCCTCCCCGCGGCGCACTCGCCAAGGCTGCCGCCGGGATCAAGCTGACCACCTGTGCCGAAGGTTTCATCGACCGCCGCTACGCGGAGGACGGCAACCTCTGCCCGCGCACCGAAAAACGGGCGCTGATCGAAGACGTCGACGAAGCGGTGTCGCAGGCCCTCAAGATCGCCATCCAACAAACGGTCACGACCCTCAAGGGAACCACCATCCCCTTGGAAGCGAGAACACTGTGCATCCATGGCGACAGTCCCGATGCCGTGGATTTGCTGCGATCCACCCGCTCATCCCTAGAAGAGGCCGGTATCAGGATCATGGCTCCCTGATCCATCCGGACGGGGTAACACTTCCACCTCACAGAGGCCCTGAGCCCACAACCTCAAAACCCAAGCCAAAAGAATCCGATCCGTGGTTCAAAAACTCTCCCATGACCCTCGCCCAATTCATCGCCAAACGCACTGCCCTCGGGAAACGCCACGCAAAAAAACTCCTCGAAAACGGTGAAGTCATCCTAAACGGAAATACCGTGACCATCGGCACCATCGAACTCGGAAAATTCGACCATCTCACCGCCGCCGGCAAAACCCTCCAGTCCAACACCCCGCGATACATCCTCCTCCACAAACCCGCCGGCATCCTCTCCGCCACAACCGATCCCACCCACCGCACCGTCATCGACCTCATCGACGAACCCTGGGCGCACGAACTCCATCTCGCCGGCCGCCTGGACCGCTCCACCACCGGACTCGTCATCCTCACCAACGATAGCAAATTTTCCGAATCCCTCACCCGCCCGGAAAATAAAATCCCCAAAACCTACCTCGTCCACACCGACCAAGCCATCCCCGAAGAAGCTATCGAAAAATTCCGAAAGGGCATGTCCTTCGAAAAGGAAAACACCCGCTCCCAGCCCGCCATCGTCGATCTCTTACCGGAAAACTCCTGCCGCCTCACCATCCACGAAGGCCTCCACCACCAGATCAAACGCATGTTCCTGCGCTTCGACATCCGCGTCACCGCCCTCCACCGCGAATCCATCGGTTCATACACGCTGGGAGATCTACAACCCGGCCAGTGGAAAATACGGGAGAGCCACGAAACGTAGCGGTGACCTTCGGTCGCCACTCCGCGAACAAAAGTTGACGAAGTTGACGAAATCCAAATAATAACTTAACCTTTCCACATGGCTACCATCACCCGCTCGGGAAAAACATTCCCAATGAAAGTATCCGAACTACCGGACAAGCAACGCGCCTTCGCCCGCAGCCTCCGACCCGCATTCGCAAAAGCAGCCCAAACTCACGATCCGCTTGATCTCGTGAAAATGGTCATGGCCGTCATTGGCGAGCAACTTCCCGTGAACCGCACCCCCCAGACAAACCTAGCAAGAGCAGTCGCGAGAGGAAACGTCGCCCGTGAGGAAATGAAGTCTAGCGAAGGCGGCAGTTTTTCCGCAGAGCAAGCTGGTGCAAGACTCGGGATCACCAAAGCGGCGATCCTCAAACGATTTCAGAAAGGCCAACTCCTCGGCTGGAGGGAAGCCAAACAAAACGCCGTGCGTTTCCCCGTCTGGCAATTCACCGAAGACGATGTCGTCCCCGGCCTCTCGGAGGTTCTTGCCGTTTTCAAAAGAGCGGAGGAAATCGACGACTGGGCGAAAATCGTCTTCTTTCTCACGCCCCTCGCAAGCATGGACGGCAAACGTCCCCTCGATCTTCTCCGTGCAGGAGATCTCCACAGGGTGATCTGGGCAGCCCAAGGAATCGTGGAATAAGCCCCGAATGTCCACCTCCCGACCTATCCGGCTCCCCGCAGAGGATTTCCATAAAAAACCTTTGCCTATCAAAGTCGTCAGCAGCTTCAAAGCACTGCGCCTGCATGGCACCACCCGCCCGGCCATCGAGTTCCGCCGAGTGCCTTCCCACCGTTTCTCCCATCCCGATTCACCAATCAGCCTCATCTATCTCGCGGACGATCTCGAAACCTGTCTCTGGGAAACCTTCGGCGATGCGATCCTCAACCCCAACTCCGTAATCTCACGCTCCATCTGGATGTCCCGGCAAGTGAGCGAGATACACACCAAAGCCAAGTTACGCCTCTGCGACCTGACCGATCTAAAAACGCGCACCTCTCTGAAACTAGACCTCAGCGCCCTAAAACACACCGACCTAACCATCCCCCAAGCATGGGGATTGGCCATCGTAAACCACCCCGAAAAAGTGGACGCCTTCCACTTCACCAGCCGCTTCACCGGCAAACGCTGCACCGTCCTGCTCGACCGCAAACGAATCGCATCAGCCTTAAAAACCAAACCCATAGCACCCCTCACCGACCTAAAAGAATCCGGAAATTTCCTAGAAGCCAACGAAATCGCACTGGTCTAAACGTAGCGGTGACCTTCGGTCGCCGCTCGTTTCCAGACAAGAGGCGACCGAAGACCGCCTCTACAGCGGGTTCCAAACCCGCTTGAAGCCAAATCCCCGGAAATCCTTTTCATTCACAGTCGCGAATTCGGTGACGCCTTGGCGGAGGAGAGAGAGTGCGGTGCGCCAATCATAAGCATGGCGGCGGGCGAAATCCTTTTTCTTCAGCATCGGCCACATTTCATCGTGGAACCTCCGCGTGTCTGGAGGAAAACCAATGACCTGCCATCGAGGATGATTTCGGAATGGTTCGCACATGCCGACGGCGGCACGCGGCTCCATCGGTTTGGCAGATACTGCCGGATTCCTAAGCAATACATACAGTTCGAGGAGAATGAATTCGGAGATCACGACATCGTCCCTGTCCTCCAATGATGTGAGAAACTCAAATGCTTTTGAGTGATTTGGATTTCGCTCCTCCATAGCTAGGAACAGAATGTTCGTATCGATGGAGATCATGATCTCGGCAAGCTACGATTTGCTTCCTCATCAAAGGTAATATCCCGCAATTTCTCCAGTGGAACGAGCATTCCCCCGCCATCGAAAGTAGGGATTTTCCATGGCTCTCGCTCAGGGCTTTTCTCTGGAAACCTATCCAGAAAAAGCGCCAAACCCCGGCGCGTCACTTCCGCCAGGGAAAGCTCCCTCTGCGCGGCAAAAGACTTCGCACGCTGATAAAGCTCATCGGGAAGCTGGATCTGTGTTCTCGTCATGAGCCAAACTTAAATCACTCATAGGTGATGTTAATTTTACATCATTTCGTCACCCGGTCATTGTTCTCCAGCCAGGCCATAAAAGTATCGGCGGCGGCCATGGAGTTCATCACGGGTTTTCCACCAGCCCTACGGATTAAATTCGCATCCTCTTCCTCGAACACCCTCACGACAACCGGCACGCCCTGAACATAGCGCAGCACGGTCAACGCATCCCCCACCCTCCGCATCGAGGCGATGACGAGTTTCGCGTTTCTCGCACCGGCCTTCTCCAGCACATCCACCTCCGCGCCATCTCCGCGCAGGAAAGGGATTCCCTTTTTCGCGAGAGCCGCGCAGACGACCGCATCGTCATCCACAACCAGCACCTTC
>Ga0206129_10002045_pt1 | contig 25872 bp, 36 predicted proteins | sample Helgoland_Spring_8_FD_148616 | JGI IMG/M metagenome (GOLD analysis project Ga0206129, IMG submission 148616) | Pelagic subsurface seawater microbial communities from Kabeltonne, Helgoland, North Sea - Helgoland_Spring_Bloom_20160502_2 | ecosystem: Environmental > Aquatic > Marine > Epipelagic ...
TAATGAAGTACAGGCCTAACCCCACGCCAGCTGCCAATAATGCGTTTAACTCTATCATCGTTACTCTCAATATATTCACCACTATTTACCCAGTGATGGTGGATGTCTAAAACTAATGCACAATGTTCTGCAAGTTCTAGACTACTATCGATACCCCATTTGTTTTCGTCGTTTTCGATTGTGATTGTGTTTCGTGCTTCTGGGGAAAGTCTGGGAAGCACCTGCTTGATACCTTCTGGTCCTTGTCTGCCTGCGATGTGAACGTTAATTTTAAAGTCCTGAAACTTTTGTCCGTACCCCATCCAACGGCACATATCCACATGGTATTCAAACTCCTCTATACTTCTATTTACTATATCAGGATTATCACTTGCGAGAACAGTAAACTGACCAGGGTGAAAAGACAGGCGTACATCAAGACGCCTTGCGACATTACCCACCTTAGCAAATTCTCGTTCACAGTACTCTCTAACATCCGGTTTCTTCCAATAATAACACCAATCTGACTGAGTATAAGCAGGCAGAATATTGGAGCCAATTCTAACCATTCGTAAGTCATCTGGCAAACCTCCTACATATCTAATAAGTTTTTCCATACCCTGGATGTTATGGACCATAATGTCCCACAGCCGTTCCTCTGCAACATCTCTGGTCTGTCTGTTCAACCAGGTAATAGTTGTAGAGCGTTCGTTATAGGGACGCTCGATCTCTTCAAGCAGTCGTTTACTCAAACTGCGATCAGGATGCCAATATTTGCATGCAAAGCCTATTTTCATACTATTACAATAGCATGTATTGTTAGACTGTCAACCTTTTAAAAGATTTTTCCTAAACCTTGGACACTCCAATACCATTCCCAATAGCTAGGACCACAATAAAAACGCCAGGTGTCGCCCTGCACAAAATTCCCAATACTATGATAATCAACTAAATGACTGTACTTTGGTATAATATCTTCTCCGTTAATTGTAACATAAACATGCGTTTTTCCTATTACTGTAATTTCCAGAGGATCGGCAACATTTAGGTCAAAACTATTGGTGCTAATGCCGTTAATAGTTATAAGATCTGTCTTACTAGTAGACTGTACATACACCTTATAGATGCTGGGATTGTAGTTAGTTATATCCATATCTGCCTAACCAATCTGCTAGCTCCGGATTACAGTCGTGTAAACTATTGTTTCTAAGACTTTCAAACGCTTTTAGATATTTAACTCCAGTCTGTATTGTTGGTTCTACGTCCGTTGGCTCCCTTATGTTGTTTAACAATTCTATATATCCTCTTATACTAGTTTGTGTCACAGCAAAACTTTGTTTTTTATCTCTAATGTTTACAGTGTTATCTAAGACATGTGTGTCAGATACTAAACCTTTTAGATTATCTATTGCACATTCGCGAAGATATTTGGGTAAATATTCCATACGTAAAAACTTGGGATCTGTTAGAATATGACAACTTTCAGCTATGATATCATGTTCAATACAAAAGGCAAACACAGTATGCAAATCCGCAATAGTTAACAAACTTGGGGTTATTCTTAAACTTATTTGCAATCCTGCCTGAGTATCTTGTAACTTTTTATATTTTAAAATATTGTTTTGTATAGATTGCCACTGACTTGGATAACGTACATAATCATTAATACTAGTAAATGCTTCAACACTAATACCTAAATGAAATTCTTCAAATTTAGGTATTAACTCTTCTATCTGGGAATTATATATTGTACCATTTGTTGTAGTTCCTAGTATAATGTTTGGACTCGCAACTGCATTTGCAATATCATAAAACTTATCAATATAAAGTGTTTCGCCGCCCAGTAAATGAATATACTTGATGTCTAATTCTGCTAACTGGTCTAGGAACTTATCAAACACACTTTTGTCTTTGGTCCAGTCTGGTGGATAGTCGGGATATGCAAATAGATTATTGTCGATATTGTTTAGTTTACGATAGTCTTGGGCAAGTCTACTACTTGCTCTGGGCCAACACATTAGACATGCACTATTGCATGTACTTCCTACTTCTATTTGTAAATCTGTAGGTAGTTTAGTTGTATGCCCTTCATTTACATAACTTTCCAAAAAATGTTTATAGTGTGGACTGTTTGCAAATGTGTTATCAAAATTATAGGGATCGATTGCACTCTTTATCAATTGTCTATGACGACCGCTTAAAGTATTATTCTGATCCTGATAGTAGCATTTTTCACAATTATTATTGCTCTGACCTTTGACTAACGTGCTACGTAGTTCACGCATTTCATCAGTATTCCAATACTCTAGGATGCCTATATCTTTTATATTATGGTTTAAACTAGAACGTACTGGAAACCATCTACATGGGTTGTAATCACCATTGTAGTTTATTCGTAGATGTAGCCATGGACTGTTACAAAAAGTATTTTTCATAAAGTTTTCCTTCCTGGTATGCGAGTATATAAGTGTAAATTTTTACACTTTTGCCATTCAGATGGTACACGCCAGCCTTTGGGTACATAGTAATCAAATCTGACAGTTGGATAGGTACTAAACATACGCTCAAACTGTGGTATCCAATGACTGGGATCCACAGCCGAATAATTGCTAGACTCGTAATTCTGAGTATCTTTGTATATATTATTGTGCTTACCAGTTGTACTAAACAAGTCAAATCCCACAATTACTAAATGCTTATGACCGTCAGTAAGTGCTAGCCATACACTGTGCAATCCACTGCCACACTGAAAATGCTTTTCCCATTTGTGTTCTTCTGGCCAGGCAAAGGCTGGCAACTCATGCACGTTCATTTGTGTAAAGTCATCCACCCATTCAGGTCTGGTATATATAGGACCCAGATATTCTCCATCCTGAGCTTCGTAAACCATACGTTTATCACAGCATACTAGATGTTCAGGATGATGGTCTCTGTGTAGGGCATTACTACCATATGTGGTGCCTTCCAGACTGTCTATGTCTAAACCAGCACGGCTTTCACCGTTACCTATAACATACGCTGTCATTCTATTATACCAAAACTACTCCAACGGTTACCATCTATGCATACCCAACCAATTGGTTGGCCATTTTGTGGCTTTGTGTTTAACCTAATGTCACCTTGTTTGGCGGCATCTCCAGGTACACCTGCACTGGTACTAATAGTTCTTCCACAAAGGTTGAGTTTGTTTATTTCTACCTCACCCACAGGAGTAATCCTAATACCCACATTATTATTACTACCTATGTTAACTGCCTGCCTACGACGGGTACCAATGTAACCTTCCTGACTTGCGTGTTTGCCAATCACAACTTCTGCTTCCTGATCCCATACAGTCAGGGCATCGCTAGGCTCCATTGTGTTTATACCAACACGCTTATTTCCTGGAGTGGTATAAAGGACTCCACTAAGGTATGATTCTCCACTAACATCAAGCTCTTTTAATTGTGTTGAACGTTTAATATCACCGCGGATTTTATTTACTTGTTCATCAAATTTTACTGCAATTTTATTAATGTCTACACTGTAATCATGCTGCCTTACGTTTTGCTCAACGTGTTTAGCAATAGCGCCAATCCAGGGCTGATGGGTATTCTTTAGATGTAAATTAGTAACAGTGATGTTCTCTGCTTCTATGTGCTTGCTAACTAAATTTGTTTCGACTACTACAGCGTCATTCATTACAGTAAGGTTAACCCTATCACTAATATCTTCTATGCCTGGATTGGGTTTGGGAAGATTGCTAATAAGCTGACTATCGATACTATAGTTTTCCCAGTTAATACTCTTAGCGGGTATACTTGATTCAGGAAAACTAAAACTACGCACCAACTGTTCTATTGTTTGCAATAGTATTGAATCAACTCTCTCTCTAACTAGTTTTTGTATAGCAGGAATTTGTGTATTAATAGTAGTCTGCACTTGTTTTTCAATTAAATTAATGACTTCCCCATTAACGTTTAAACCACTAACACTAGTTAGTATTTGGTCACCTACAAAAGACTTGAAGTTAGGATTATCTAGTCTTCGTTGTAGATATTGGGTTACACTGCCAGAAATATCAGATTCTTCGACTGCTTGGCTAACACGTTCTTTGAGCAGATCATTTACCTGTTCATTGACTGCTTGTTGGATTTTGTCCATATTACTCCTTATTAGAAGCTGATGTACACTATATATTCAAATGATTTAGAAAATAAGGGTTTGTACATTAACTTCTTGTCTACTTGAAAATTCTTTGCGCCAGCATCAGTACTAAATTTTGCTAGCTGTTTGAAGTACATTGTCCTATATTGCACAGGATCGATCACTGTTAGCTCGTTATTTTGTATAATATAATTTTTTTGTGTCCATGCCTGTCTATCTCGAGGATTCCATTCACGCTGTCTAACTATTATACAGTCTCCAGCATCACTTTTCAAGTTAAAATTTTCTTCAAAAAATCTATCCCTTGAGTTCATATTTTTGTAGTCTTTTACGCTAGTATAGAATCCCTTTGTTGCGAGTTTTGGCATTAAATTAATTTTGTCAATTTGCTGTTGTTCTGTTTCTGCTCGACATACCCATTCATCAAAGGCAATTACGTAATCATATTTAACTCCACTTGCTATAATATCAGCAACTGTGCCTGATAAATTAGTAAGATTCTTGTGTTCAGCATTGATGCCCTCTACACAGCTTACATTAAAGCCTAGATTTGCTAGCCCATGTGCAGCCACGCTTTCGCCAATAACCAAATATGTTGCCTGATCAGAAACTAGATGTGTCTGTTGGCATGATGTCATTAGAGTTGTTGCTTTGGTGTCTGCCAGGACTCCAAATGTTTTATTGGTTACAACTTGGGTTAATAGGTGGGTTATCAAAATATATTCTCTGCTGTATTAATTAGTATTATTATTAATATTTATTACCTATTGTTCACGTACCAAATCTAAAGTTACACAATGATGACCGCCACCCAGGGTCCTAGAATGTGTTAAATCGATTCCTTCGCTGGAAACGCCGTGGCTATCCAGTTGTCTACGTAGATTTTCCTGTTTAGGATCTAGTACGACTAGTTGAGGATTGACAACTAAAAAATTCATACCGATCCAATTGCTTGCATATGGATAGTTTATAAATGGCTGGTGTTCCATTTCATGCACCCAGATCTTATCCCAACCATTGAGACATTCCGGCACTGTGTCTGTATCGAGTCTACTGGCGTTTAACACAACCAACCCTTCTCTAACCGGGCAGATAGTACTATCTATGTGTACACCACTATAACCATCCATTAGCCAAACCCGTTTATCTGGAAAGTATTCCTGTAGCCACTGTGCGCCTGCTAGATCTCCGCTACTACTAATTAAATAAATTAAATCGTCATTTAACCTACAAACGTTAGCGGCGTCCCAGCGTCCCTGTGCTTGAATAAATTCAGTGTCTAAAAACTTATAGGCTTGGATTTCCTGGTCTCTGCAACTGTATGCCATTGGAGCATCTATAACAGTATCGCCTACTACTAGTAGTCTATCCCTTGGACAATAATTATAAAAGCCATCTGTGCTTTGAAAATCTATGTCATCTGGCCTATAAACCTGTATGTCTAACTTACGTAGGTAATCAGTTAACTGGTGTAAATCATGATTAGCTTCTGTTATAATAGTATTACTAACTGGTCCACTGGGCACTGGAGTTTCTCGCCATAACGTTGTTTGTTCTTGTTGTCTAAAATCAGGACAATTTACTGGCCAATTAGCGTTAGTTGCTGATCCCACAATTATGGATTTTAATGGATCCCATTCGTTGTTACTAAATATACGCATATAACTACTTACCATGAATGAATTTCAACATATAAATTTTAAGATATCAGATTTGCTTGATGCTGATAGTCAGTTACGATCTTTTCCCAACGGTTTTAGACACGACCCTGCTGATTTATTTGAGCGGGAGTTTGTTGTTACACTTCCTAAAATTGGTGCTCATATGTTGGACTGCTTTGGAATTCGTGTAAATAAAGACTTTTATAAACGCCGTATAATTAATCACAGTTGGGAACCACTGGAACTTGAACTAGATTCAGAATTTTGGAATATACAATACACAGATCGCCATGCGAAATTCGGCGGCGGATATGACCAATTAATCGTACTACACAGTGAATTAAGTAATAGTAGCAAACAACTAGAAAATGGAGTCCACTGGTTTGCAAGTGGATATCTTTGTGCAGAGCACTGGTATAGATTATACAAGGACATACGAATTGTTACAGACTATCGTCCAATATTAACACGCTGGATCTGTGCAAATAGGTTAATAGATAACAAACGTGTTTACCGAATCGAGTTCCTAAACCGGCTAGACACTACAACAGGAACATATAGTTTACCTGACAACGATCCGCAAACTCAGCGCACGCCTAATGAAATATTTCCAGATAATAGTGTATTACCCCGGCAATTTGATGACGGTGCAAATAGCAGTGCTTGGATAACAGTTAACCAGGAAACTCCGATCAACAGTGCATTTCTACACGTGGTAACAGAGACTGTCATAGATAGAATTCACTTAACTGAAAAGATATTTAAGCCCATTGTACTAAAGCAACCATTTGTATTAGTTGGCGGTGCAGGTTGTTTAAAATATTTACAGAGTTATGGATTTAAGACGTTTGACAACTGGTGGAGTGAGGACTACGACAGTATTATAGACGATCAAGAACGTATGCAAGCCTGTGCTAATATTGTTAATTGGATTGGCACCAAAGATATCTCAGAGTTAGAGCAAATGCGAAATACTATGAAAGAAGTATTAGACTATAATTATAATTGGTTTTATAACGGATTTAGTAAAAATTGCTGGGATGAATTATTACTTAATATCTCTAATAGCGTCGCCGGTGACTGTAGCAATCGAGACTAATTCTTTATCACCATTTTTATCTTGCCGGGTAGCAACATACCCATCACGTTCTAAATCATCTAGAACTGATGCAACAACATCTTCTATTAATCGTTGTCTGTTAAAATGTTTGCCTGCATAAAAGCTGGCTAGTAGTGCCCCTGTTGCGAGCAATGTATGTAATATTGGATCCATGTTAATACTTATTATATTGGATCATATAATTTTTTAACCAGGACTTGTTTGTTTGTAGGATATTGATCCTGAGATCGTCCATTGGGTGTTCAAGCACATTAAAACATTTTTCATACTTATTTGCATTTCCAAACACTTTTTTAGGCGGAGTCTTAAAATTCCATACATCGTCTAGTATTTCATAGCTGGGAATTTTATAGGCGTTAGCGATTACGTCTTCGTTAGATAACGAAAGAGCAGCAGACACTAATTTTTCGTTCTTGTATGGCTTAACATAATGTTTGCCTGTTAACAATTCATTCACAGCATAGTCCCTACAAATTGTTAATCTCTTAATCACACGCTCGTACCTGGAGTAATTAAATAAGTTTTCTATACTTTGCTTTGTCTGTTGATTGAAAGTATAGTTCACATATTTTCCATATATTTTATTATAGTTTTTGAACTGGGTTTGATCACTGGTGGAGTTATATATTGCCAGAGGTACAGTATCTAAAGGTCCTTCGGCTTCATGTCCTGTTAATATATATTTGTATTCCGAGTACATTGGGTCTTTTAAAATATTATAGTACCGAACTGGGCCAATGCCGCCAAGAAGTTGGAAAGATGGATTATAATGAAAGTAACGATAATAATCTTGGTCCGGTACCAATGGGTCGTAGTTGTCAATAATTTCTACATCGATGTTGTACTGGTCTCTTATCCTGCATATGTCTTCAATCTCATCTTTATTATACCCTGATGCCACATATATGCACTTTAATTTTATGTTTAATTCTAAACAAATGTGTAGTAATAGAAGACTGTCTACGCCGCATGAGAGAAATAAGATAGCTTTTTGATTAGATAACGGTTTTAATTTTTTGGTTAAAATATCCAGCATATCAGATTTTAAATCGGATAAATTATAATTTTTAATAGTATTAATTTTAGGAGTTGTGTAATCACAAACAACTCCTTCTAAAAATTGAATCTGACTAGGGTCAAATTGGCTAAAGTTTAAATTATCTAGATCATGATCTTTTTGATATGTGAGTACTTTACGAATGTAATTATCGGTAGGTCTCCTCTTCAATTTTGCAAAATCAATTAAAAAATTACTCTTATATCCTGTTTCCTGATCAATAAACATAGGATAATGGTTAAAGATGTCAGGCATCATCCTCGCCTCATCTTTGCAATTTCTTCGGCTTGCTTCTTACCACGAACCGGAACAGCATTAGATTTATGCATCTGTGCAATACCGATAATCTCAGTTCCAGTATAAATCTTCTGTTGTTTCTTTGCCATAGAAGAATTATACATAATTGTATTGGTGGGCCCGGAGGGATTCGAACCCCCGACATGACCGTTATGAGCGGTCCGTTCTAACCGGACTGAACTACGGGCCCTATTTTGTTTACGTTGATCTGGGTGCACACCCATTTTACGTAGATATTTTTCATGCTCTGCTTCAGCAGTAAGAAGTGATTTAGTTTTGTTTTTAGACTTACGTTTGCGAGTACTCGTAGTAGTAAACTCTGGTCCCAATAAATGCATAGTCATTATATATAACTCCATTTTAGACAAAAATATGCAAGATCATCTAAACTGCCAATTCTTACCCGCACACCAACGTGTAATATATCACCAGGATTACAACTCCAGGGCCCAACTAAGTGTGCGTCGCACCAGGACTGTACATCAGTATAATGGTCCATTGCTTTATTATACTGAGTATCGCTTGTTGAATACCCAGGAGATCCTGCAAAAGGAAGATATAATTGACTCATTGTTATACCGTCTGGATAAAGTGCCACAACAATCAACAGATACTCCTCAGAGGTGAAAGATATTATATTATAGTGTAGCCCCCGCCTAACGCTCACTATCCGATAGCCTAGTGCTATCCTACTCCGCGGTGTTAGTTAGTCCCGAACAGGACCTACTGGTGTAATCTGTTTGGCTTGAGGATATTTGTTCTCAAGGATTACTTTTGCTTGATAGTTGTCAGGAACAGAAACTGTTTCTACAAAACTACCTGCGCCGTCAAGAAGTACTCTATACTGCCATCCAATAATATTAGACATTTTCTTTCTCCATTTGTTTAATAGTTCTTTTTGCAATGCGATAAGCAATACGTGCTTGATTGCGTAGTGTCGCACGATACTCAGTGCCTTTACGTGCACCACGATCGCCTGGATTAACATACCAGCGTTCCATAAAATCGCTGATCTTGTTAAACTTATCGTCGTGGACATGTCCGTTTCCTTGATACATATTAACCCCTGTTGTTTACTACTAATCTAGGCGTGTGGCTATTGACGATTTCATCAATAGCATCCAACCAAAATTGTGTTTCTTGTCCGTCTAACTCAAGATACATATTAAAAATATCTTGCAGTACTGGATTGTGTGGATAGTAAAGTACGTATTTTCCTACTACTTCTCTTTCGTTAGTATGAATAGTATATACACTCTGTTGCTTTTCGTCAACCTTATATTGTGCATAGCCTGACTTTTCCTGGAACAGATCGTCGTAGGCTAGCGGAACTGCCAAACACATTTGATCGGGTGTTTGCCATTCTGTATCGAAATACAGATACTTCTTGGGCATGCCCTTGATTTTAAGTGAGTGTGCGGTATACTCATCCCACCAGTTGTCAACTGCGCACCTGAGGTGATCTTCTAGCTCTTTGTTAAGATCTTCTTCGAGTACAGACTTAAACTCTTTCCAGCTGAGCTCTCCACCTAAATATCTAGTAGTCAAGTTGATTTTCCTTTAATTTGTTACTCTAAGTATTATACACTATGTGCAATCTAAGTCAACCGAGAATTCGATCTAATAGAAATTTTCTTACTGCCAAACCGTTGCTCATTTGCTCAAAATATTTGGCCCTGGGATCAGTATCAAACCAATCACCAAGTTCATCAATACGTGGCAAGGGGTGCATCACAATACTATTATCAGGTAAATTTTCTGCATCTAGACGTGTTAGGGCATAATGTCCCTGTGCACCCCTTTCCCGTTGTACTCTAGTCATGTATAGAACATCTGTTGACATAGCAATATTAGCAGTAAGTTTTACACTTTCAAGATATCGTTCTTTGTAAAATTTCTTGGGTAACTTTAAATCTATTGGCCCTATTAAATTAATTTTAGTGTCAAATAAGTCTAGTGCTTGGACCAGGCTGTGAATGGTACGACCATATTTGTGATCTCCCATTAGTGTTACTATTAGTCCATCTAGTCTACCATAATGTTTATAGATAGTGTATAGGTCTAATAGTGTTTGCGTAGGATGTTCGCCCACACCGTCACCTGCATTTATTACAGGGACTGTACTAACTTGGGCGGCACGTTTAGCAGCACCTTCTTCCGGATGTCTTAAAACTATACAGTGCACAAAACTTGCAAGTGTGCGAATAGTATCTTCTAGAGTTTCACCCTTTGCTACGCTTGAATACTGTACATTATTAATGCTTAATACTTCGTGACCTAAATATGTGGCCGCTGCATAGAAACTTGAACTAGTTCTCGTACTAGGCTCATAAAATAGGTTAGCGATAAGTTTCTTTTTATTGGGTATAAAACGCTTTAAATTTTGATCATCAAATGTACTGATCGTATCTAGAAGATTGAGTATATCGTGTTTGTTATAGATCGATAGAGTTATAAAACTACTACCTTTTGATAACACCGTTCCACTCCTCAGGTAGTTCCTTATCTTTAATATCTTGAATGCGGGAATACAGTTCTGTGTAGAAACTATTCATATGTCCTCCCCAGCGTTTCATGACATGATCAATCATTTGCTCACAAAATTCAAAATTACCTTTGTGCCAATTTTCAATTAATTTAGCATGATTGTCCTGCCAAAGAGTAAGTTCTGGCATTTCTCCAAGAGGAATGTCACTAGCGTCTAAAACACAATAACTTGTATGGTTTGCATCATTGATGCAATATGTGTCAAGCTCGAGGGTAATATATTTGTCCTTAACTTGATTATATGCGTCTTCGCCTAGTATAATATTCATAGTACTATTATATTACCTTTTGTGATACTTATCAATAAATATCTGCATGGAAATAACTTTATTTTTATGTTTGTTATTTAAGCATGCGATTGTAGATATAGCACTTCAACGACACATCAAGTACCCACGCAAATACATATACTCCAGTCGTCTAGCCCAGTTACATTATGGTCAACATGGGGTGGCAACGTTTTTGGTGTGTTTACTGTTCGTGGGTCCACTAACTGCACTAATCGCAGGAGCACTTGATTGGGTAGCACACTGGCATATAGATCATACTAAAGCTAGGATTAACCAAAGGTTTGAGTGGAATAGCACACATAATGCCTTTTGGTATATGGTAACTATTGATCAAATGTTACACTTCCTTACCTACTACCTTATAATACTCCTTTTGCAATAAATACAACTGGAGAAGAGGAGTGTGCGAAGATGGAGGTCTTCAAACTAATAGCAGAGGTAGGGTTTCCTATCGCGGCAGCAATGGCAGCCGGCTATTTTGTATTTTTAGCGGTTAAATTCATTCTGGGTACTGTCGAAGGCAGTATTAAAAGCATGAAGGGTATAATCTCATCCCTGGACAACCGTGTTCAAACTATGAATCACGATGTAATTCGCATTGATACACTCATGAGCAATGCTTTTGGAGTACGTCCAGACATGGATCGTATAGCAAGAGCTGACGGAAAAAACGATGCGAGGAAAGATTGATGACACATTGGATGGACTATTCTATTATTACAAACGAAAATGGTGACATACACATCAAGGGGGATACTGAAACAGAACTTCTTGATAAAGGACTATTTCAAAAAGATGATATTTTCATAGTCAACAGTAAAGGGGTTCTAGTTAAATCAGAACCACTAATGAAAGTTATGAAGGACGCCTATAAATCATGGACGTAGCACAGTTAATTAAAGATTTTGGGTTTCCAGTTGTAGCCGCAGTCGGTCTTGGATATTTTGTTTTCTACGTGTGGAAGTGGAGCACCACTGTAGTTAAACCTATTATTGGAGAAGCAACCGGCACTCTTATTGCGCTTATTGACAGAATAAGAATGCTAGATAATGACCTGATACGCTTGAATCAAAAATTGAATTTAATTCTAGAATATCAACAAAAACAGAGATTACATAAAATGGATTATCTGGAGGAGGAAGAGGAGCAAAAAAGTGAGGTACCTAAGCAAAACAGAAAAAAGACACTGGGATCAGATTAAAAAACAATTTCCCTATCAATACAACTCCATGGATATGGCTATTGCACTTTGCGGAGGAGTGCTGATAGGTTTAATGGTTGGAGTATTGTTTGGTTACGGATTAGGGCTACCAGACTTTAGTAATATGCCAATCACCTACGTAAGGGGGTAATATGGCTAGGCTTTTTGTTTGGTTTAGCAGTCTAGGCATTGGACTGCTAGTATCAACGCAATTATATGCCAAAGACATAAACACTATATTTTCTGATACTTACAAACGTTTTCATTACGTATCAGATGATAAGCAGTATGGCAAGGACACTTGGGTTGATTGGAGCCACAGAATACGCAAGAATAGACCTTTTTGGGGAGACTGTGACGACTTTAGCGTCACAGTCTACAACCTGTTGAAAGAAGAAGGTTATAATCCCGTTTTATATATTGTTATGTTGCCAAAGTATAGCCGGCAGTTCGACAACAAACCTGTATATCATACTGTTATTAGAGTTAACGATAAAATGTTAGACAATCGATACCCTGAACCTAGAGAATGGAGTAAGGGTATAAAAGGTAGTAGGTACACTCTTGCTGTACCATATTATGAAATCGCTTGGAAGAAAAGAGTTATTTCTCGGTCGCAACAAATGCGCCATTCCACTGAGTAGGTAGGTCCTGTGTCTTCATTAGTTCACAGCGTTCAATCCAGATGTCATAATACTTGTCCATTTTACCATTGAACTCGCCACGCAAATCATTACACCAATGAATAGCAAGATCAAACTGTTGAGACTTATATAATTCATGCATCTTGTTGTGCTGATCCTGGGCAAAAAACCAATTCGTATTTTCCAATGCCCAATCGTGTTTGGACAATGCTGTATAGATAAAGTCCGGAGTTGATTTACCTTTGGGCTGTAGGTTATCCAAGAACAAGTAAAAGAAGTCGTCTTTGGTTCTATTGTAGGTTTCAGCACCAATAATACATAGTACGCCGTATGCTTTACAACGTGCTTCTAAACGTGCGGCTGTACTAACCATGTCACCTAAGATATCATAACTGTGTCTAGCACTAGATCCCATTTCACCAATAAATCCTTCACCAGTATTAATACCAAAACCCATCTCTGCTTTGGGCAATCCTTGTGCTACCATTTCTGCGCTGTATTTTTCAACAGCGTCAATCATTTTCAGTCCTACATCTACGCAGGTATGAGCATGATTGGGATCGTCAATAGGAGCACCGTGAATGTGCATACTAGCATCGCCAACATACTTGATAACCATACCGTTTTTATCAAGAATAGGTTTAGTAATTGAATCCATGTACCCATTCATATAATCGCCCAAGCCTTTGACATTATTGCCATAGTGTTCACCAATAGGAGTAAAGCCACGCAAGTCACTAAACATAACACTTACGTCTTTCTTTACACCCTTCTTGATTAGGTCTGGATTTGTCTGTAATATTTTAACAACTTCAGGTGAACAGTATCCTGCAAACTGCTTTTTAATCTCCATCTTCTGACGGAACTCTCTGGCAAAGTTATTGTATATGAGATGAGCAAATAGTAAAAAGCCTGCCGCCATTGGAAATGTAGCATCTACTAAATTTTTACTGTCTGTCCATTCGTACCAAGTATATCCTGCTACACTGCCCAAGTATACTAATAATACTGGGACAGTGAGCAGGACACTTGTGCGAGGTACAACTACCAGAAGTATAACACCAAAGATAGCAAACACTATTGCTTCCAGTGTGTTCATAAAGTCTTGTCGTTGTATAAAGGTTCCATCTAGGATTGTTTGAACCAGGCTCGCTTGTATTTCGTGTGGATATACAAGGCCATTTGGCGTACTAATGAAGTTGGCAAGTCCAGCCGCTGTAGTTCCTATGAACACATGCTTGCCGTTTACCACGCTCCAGTCCTCCCCGGAGACTTCTAATCTTTTAAATGTTTTATTAAAGTCAATCCACATTCTGGTATGTGGATCAGTTTTAACTATATTATACCCAGGCACTCTTACAGCCTGAACACCACCTTCACCTGTTTTGATCTGATAACCAGGATCACCTGTGGCTACACGTATAAACTCAATAGCAAGGTTAGGATATATTTGATCTGCAATCCTTACTACCAATGGTAGACGTCTAACAAGGTTATCCACTTCAGGTGCTACTGCAACCATACCAACACCTTTGGCGGCATTTTCTAATAGGTCAATGTTCTTTACCAGACCGGGCCAGTTGTATAGCCAGGGTGTAGGGTCATCGCCTATCCAGTTTGCCGCAATGTGTTTGCCGTGTGTTTTAAGAGCACGGTCGGTTGCTGTTTGTGCTAGCATGGTGTATGGATCTTGTGCTAGTATATCTGCAAACACCTGATCTTTACCCATGCGATCTTGTTCTGGGAAAAATACTACAAACGTAATAAGTTGTGCGCCATTCTCACGCAACTTCATCATTATGTTTGCAAAATAATCTCTGGGCCAGGGCCACTGACCATAAGCATCTAGACTGGCTTCGCCAATGTCTAGTAGTACAATTTCTTTGCTTTGTTGTGTTTGCTCCGTGCTTTGAAGATAGTCAAAGCCTTTCAGCCTTAGTGTTTCTATAGGAGTAGGATCCCAAACACGGAGGGTGACTAATATTAATAGAGTGACTAGAGCAACCCATGTGCTCGTTAAAAGTTTTCCCATCGCACACGTATTTATTAGTTACCCTGTGTAACACTTACACTACAACCGCCTGTGGTTTGGCAGTCTTGTGTTAAACTATATGATTGTGCAGTGCTACCTTGTTGCAACATGTATAGTGTTGTTGCATACGAACCACCTATCGTAACTGTAGCACTGTGAGTTGCACTTCCCTTCTGTATCATATCAACATCATTATTAGAATTGTTGATGGTTAAGTTTAGTGTTTTATCTTGGTTACTTTCCTGTCTTGTATAAACATCATTATTACTACCATAGATATTTGTAATGTTTGAATGTTCGTGTCCTGAGTTATTTGAGCGTTGACTTCCCAAAAACTTATTGTTAGAACCATGAATATCTAATCGTGTAAAATGACCACCATATTCATAATCATCTATACTATGTAGTGTTCCGTCAGCATCAACTCTATATCCTTGATAGAAATCAACATCATTAGAATTGCCTGCTATATGAAACTCAAACTTATCACCGCCACATGGAGATTGATTACATGTCTGTGTAACATTTAGATTGTTACTGTCACCATCCAAGTCACCACCCCAACTAGCACCACTACCCCATGCTGAGGTGTATCCAACATAACTATTGTCACCTTTTTGGTCAATGTCTACTGTATTACTCGCACCACCAAAACTAAAGTTTACCTCGTTGTTACTACCCTCTACAGAGACAGTAATGCTGTTTGAGTTACCGCTGGTAACCTGTTCAATGGTTATGAGGTTATCAGCATATGCTACACTCATCATAAGGACGAAACTAGTTTTGATTAATAATAATTTGCGAATCATTCGCGCCCTCCGTAGTGTGTAGCATAAGATCAGGCGTGCCAGCCTGACGCAATGTAATACGTGTATCCTGTGTGCTAGGTGTTTTAATGCTTACCACACGTCCGTCAACCTGTCTGTATATTTCCCAGTCTTCCTGTTCACCGCCAAATATTTGTGTACTGCCTTCTTCATAAACACCTGCTACAATGGGATTGGTTGGAAAACGATCTGTTTGTTCGTACAATCTTCTGTTTAAAATATCTAGAATGTTAGCAAGCAGATCAACATCTAGCAGATTGAAGTCAAGTCTTGTAAATGATAACTTTTCTTCTTCTAGTTCATTTACTGCTAGGTAGTCAATGTCTAGTTCGTTAAAATCCAATATGCTTATACTATCATCCGTTGTTTCGTATTCTTTTTCTATATTTTTAGGTCTGTTAATTATTAATAGGTTATTAATCTGTGCCTCTGTTAGATCAAGAATAACAGGCTTTGTTGGCTTTCTTTCAGTTGAGGTAACAAGTGTAGCTTGAAATGCTTGATTCATAAGAACTACCCCAGATGCACTAGTTACATCAATTTCACCCACCGTGCCGTCTGGGTTGGGCAACAGTATGACTAATGAGCGTCCAAGTTCGTCCACAGTCATACTAAATGCCGTTCCTCTAACACCAATAGACGCGGTGGGAGTGCGGATGCTAACAGACTGTCTGTTCTGTTTAGCAATGAGTCCACTGGCGTATCGGACAGTACCCAACGCAATTTTAAGTCCTAGTTTGCTTGCGTTAGGTTGTTTGGGGTCATAAACGAACGAATCAATGACCAATTTCGAGTGTTTATCGACACGAACTTTAGTGTCGTCGTCAAATCCTATACCAACAATGCCATTGCCAGTACGAATATCATCTTGCATATTGATGCTAAAGCCTATTTCGCTCAGTGACTCCGAGCCACTACGAAACACTTGGGCGGTGCCCACTTGTTGCTCGACTTTTCCTACTCCAGCATATGCTATTACTGTAAAATTAATCTGTAACAGTAATAGTAACGCTAGAACTCGACCCACTTGTTGTAACATCTACAGTACTCGCTTCTGCACCTGATTGAGTTATACTTGTTGTATTAGACGAACCAGTAATTCCTAGTGTAGTGTCATGCTGTGATGCACCGCTCTTAGTAATGGTAACAGTGTTAGTGCTACCAGTAATATCAACGTCTGTGATCTTATCTGTTACACTAGCTGCTGTTGAGTTTTCTGTGATAGTTACGCTATTACTTCCGCCAGTAATATCAACATCAATGTCAACATCATCAACACCACTTGCTGTTGTACCAACGTTGGTGCTAACTGTATTTGAGTTACCGCCACTTGCGTTAATAGTAATGTCGACATCATCTGATCCACCGTTGCTACCGCCTGTGGTACCTACCGTAATATCAACGTCTGATGAGTTACCGGTTATGTTAGAAGTAATATTGGCGTTGTCGCCATAGATATCATAATCTAATTCGTTGCTTGTACCAACTTGATCGATGTCCATAGTGGTAGTTGCACCATCGCTGACGCTATCGTCTCCACTTGCACCAACACGGTTACTTGACCCGTCTTGGTTAATGTTTATACTTGCGTTACTACCTGTCTGATCCATATAGATCAAGTTATCCGCGTACGCCGAATACGGCGCGATTAAAAGTAATATTGCTATTAATACTGAGTTCCTCATGCTCAATGCTCCTCCTAAATTATATGTGAATTTAATTCACATCCGTTACGTGCAATCGATCTTCCTTTTCTAAAAATTTTTCTGGAATTTTTGTACTATCGTAATTCCAGTAGCCTTTTCTTTTGCCTTCTTTTACCATCTGAATTACGCCGTATTCTATTGCCTGTCTTACAGCATAATTGACTGGTTCATTCGTAGATGTTCCTGCTTCTATCTCGAGAACCCTTGTCCCAAGATCATAGAATTTAAAAACATTAATAGCAGTGTTTGTACTTAGGATTGTTTTTTCAGCACTAACTGCCAATAATACTTCTCCTGTTAGTACACTAACTGCTCGTATACCTATTGTTACAATATCAACACGCCATTCGGTCATTGGGCCAATCCCCATTATTCGCGCACCGGCCCCGCCTGTATATTTGTTTGTATCGTAACCTACTACTCCGCCTTCTATAATAATACCAGCAAACTTTAACGGACCTAGCCCTTTGTCAGGCGCGAACTTTTGTCTTGCTTGACGTATAATCTGTCTTTCTTTAACAAGACTTTCCATACCTCCGCGTTCAACTACGTCAAAAAACTTGCCATCTGCTAGGTCATCAAGTGCTTTAATTAGATATATTTCAGCACCCTGTGTTACTGCCGTACTAATATTACTAAAACTATCGCTTGGTTTTCGTTGTCCTGTTTTATCTGAGAAACTGTATATTGCTACAACTACCGCCTTGCCATTGCCAATCGCAGGAAAATCTTTCAGACCCTTCTGCAATGGAGTAACTGACACAGTGGGTTTCATGTTCTCAGCGACCATGTTGCCGACCATGCAGCCACTCAGACTAACAGTCATTGCTAATATCATAACAATCTTAAACATTTTAGAAGCCAAACCCACTCAGTGGCACAGACAACGCAGTTGTTGTTCCAGCCGCATCAGTGACAGTCATCGATACGTTAGTTCCATCACTACTGTATTCAATCGTGTTTCCCATAATTTCAATAGTTCCACTATCGCTAGCTGATTCACCAAATAATTGTTCTGATAACTGCTTACTTAATTCAGCATAGACACGGCTTTCAAAGTTCCTTAAGAACTTGTTAACGTTTGTGTTTTCTGCATCACGAGCTGCTTCACGTTCAGCAGCTTCTTTTTTTGCTTTAATTTCAGCTTTGCGTTGATGTATAAGGTTTTCAATAGTTAGCACGTGGCTACTGTAGCCATTGCCGTTAAACGCAGGGCTGCGCCATTGATGTACTAGGTCACCCGCAGAGACAGACCTGCCTAAAAACGCAGACGCCAAAAATAATACTGATAATATAGTGAGTGCCCTCGTCATAATCCCACTCCTCGCCCTATTTATAGAAAAAACCGCTACTATAAAAGTAGCGGTTTTTATTTATCTTTGTGTGCCTGAATTATTTAATTGTCGTAGTATATTTTCAAGCGTTTTAGCTCTGCGTCTGCTCTAGCTGTACCATAAGCAACAATACCTGCTGATATACTATTAGTAATTTTAACTAAGCGAGATTTGATTGAGTGCCAGACTGTCTTAATTGGATGATCGTTGATAAGTGTAGTTGCGTCAAAATACATAATTAACTCCTGTGTATGTGTATATATGTGTGATTGTACAATATGTATTGTACACTATTATTTACATAATAACCAAGAGAAAAAAGTATGCATTAACATTAGTGCAGGTGTGTAAAAACAGCGCAGCTTATTTAAATTTAAATCCAATTTTGCCGCGAATTTCTGTAGCAGTAAAATTCTTGGCAGTGTCTATAACAACCTTGCCTTCATACTGAGGAGGCCATACAAATTTAAATGTATCCATTTTAATGTCTTCGCCTGTTTTACTAGTACCAGCATAAACCTGTGTCATAGTGCTAAAGTTAAGCAGTTCTTTGACTGCCTGTGTGGGATTTAAGTCATCTAATTTAATGCTTAGTTGTCTGCTAAGTGCGGCTGTTACATGATAGATAATGTTATAACGTGGATTGTCAGTGTCAGCACCATAACTACTAACAAGATTTTGTAGTCGGGGTGTAAGTTCTTCTAGTGTGCTCTTGCTGCCTGCTTTTGCTTTTTTAATACCTTCAGCAAGAGTACTAGCATCCTGTTGATCAATTAGACTACTCTCTAAACAAACTTGTATAAGTCCTGCTTCTGCGCTCATTGTCACAACAGTTTCTACTAGTCTAATAAATCCAGTATAATCTGACATTACTTTTTGGAAGTCCTGGTCGTCCCGCTTTTGTTGAATTGTGTCCCATAGTCCTGCAAGACTTGCAGCCGCACCGCCACTGCTTTTCGCTTTACTACTAATACCAACTGTGCGTCCGTTTGGCGCTACAAGTTTACTATCAATTAATTTTTCAGTTGCACTAGTTGGGAAAACAATTTTACAGTTTGCAAATCTTTCACCACCTAGTAGTACTTGTTCTGCTTTTAACCTTGAGCCTTCCGGCGTAACTTGCCCTGTAATTACTGCTATTGGAGCCGCAAACTCTCCTGTATAATTTTCATGTACTGTTTTGTATTTGTGTCCATCTTGGATAATAAAATTTTTATTACCCTTGGCAAGTGCCATTAGGTAATTGGTCATCTGAGCTTTTAAATCTTCAGGTATACCCTGAGCGGCGGCAATGGCGCCGGCAATTGCATCAGGACTCATTGGTGCTTCACTAGTGAAGATATCACTGGGTTTAATAGCATATGCTTCTTTTCGAGCACTTACGCTACCAAACTTGTATCCACCATGCCCTGTTCCCTTAATATTAGCAGGAATAGAGTTAAGGATATTAGCAGGATTGGCAACACTTTTAACATATTTAATATAGTATTCGTCTTCACTACTGACATTAATCATGTGAACAATATACAAACCCAGCATGCCGTTGTTGGGTTTGTTAAGTATAAAGATTTTTCCCTGTACTTGCTCCTGAAAACGCTGTAGTGCTTCATCACGCTGTTCTGGCGTGTCATACTGCACAGCACCATCAGGCCACAGGATTAACTCTTGGAATGTAACCTTGTCATTCTCTTGTTTGGGATTGTAAAACTCATCGCCTGATTTGCGATTTGGGAACCCAACACTTTCTGTTAATTGTTTAAACTGCATATTGTATTTATTAAAGTATCTGCCACTCACGGAACGTATAGTAGTTCAACCCACCTCTTCCTGAGTTTTGAATAGGCGATCCTTGGACTTCAAATGGGTGTTCTATAACAGATTCCCAGAAATTACGAAACGGGCAATCAAAATCCATTTCTACCATATAAATTCGGTCATTACAATCCGACATCCAATAACATATCCACTCGCTGGGCTTAGTAATCCCCATACGATCGTTTAGACTGCGTGAATGCCTAAACGACTTTTTAGTATGACTCGCGATATACGTCATTGTGGTCTCAATAGTAACGTTTTGATGATCACGCGGAGTCCAGTCACTATTATTATAATTGGTTTTAAGATTATCAGTAATCTTATCTTCTTCATATAAACGAGGCAAACTTAATACCATGCCTATTTCATCCTCAGAGTATGCGTTATCGTTCCTTGATAGAAAGCGTAACATTGTCTTACGATATTTGGATAAATGTTCCTCTGGTGAATTCGTTAACTCAACCATTAACAGTTTATGTGCAAAGTGATCGCGAATAATCTTAGCTTCTTCTTTATGCTTGTCTGTTACCATCGGAAGTGCAGACTCAAAGTCAACTCTAAAACCGTGCCCTATATTGATATAAAATGAAACACTGTCGTTAGAATTTAAATAACACGCAATTGAAATTGGATCAATGTTATCAGGAAGAACTTTGGGTGGACCAACTGACACTTTAGTTAACATCTCAAATCGTGTCCAGATACATCATTCATACACCCTATTGTGTGTGTCAGTACATTTAATAAAGGTAGCGCATTTACTAAGATCTTTTAACCTGTTTGCACCTACATATGTACAAGTACTGCGAATGCCACCCAGCAAGTCTTGAATGGTATCAGATACGGCGCCACGGTAAGGTACAGTAATTTCTCTGCCCTCACTTGAGCGATATGATTTTAGACCACCAAAATGCTTTTCATTTGCGGCTTCACTACTCATACCGTAAAACTCCACAAACTGTCTTTCATCCAGTATGTATTTTCCGTGTTCGTCAATCTCACCATTGCGGAAGTATTTAGAAATTACATCACCGCCACCTTCATCGTGTCCAGCAAGCATACCGCCTAGCATTACAAAATCCGCACCTCCGGCGTATGCCTTGCTAACATCACCAGGACAAGTACATCCACCATCAGCAATGATATGCCCGCCCAGCCCATGAGCGGCGTCTGCACATTCAATAACAGCAGACAACTGAGGATAACCAACCCCAGTTTGGAGCCTAGTAGTACATACACTGCCAGGACCGATTCCCACTTTGATGATATCCGCACCATTTAATATTAACTCCTCTGTGACGTCTCCCGTAACTACATTACCAGCAATGATAATCTTGTCAGGAAATTCGTCTCTAAACCTTGCAACAAACTCAATGAACCGTTCACTGTAGCCATTAGCAACGTCAATACATACCCACCTAGGAGTAGAACCACTATTAACTGCACGGAACTTAGCCAGGTCGTCTTCAGTAATACCCATACTATAGATAGCAAACTCAGTATGCTTTGAGAAGTTTTCTACTTGGGTAGCAATATTATAATGCTTGACGATTGCAGTAAGCATGCCATCTTGACGCAAAACATTATGCATATCCCACGTACCAACACCATCCATATTTGCGGCGATGATTGGAATACCAGTATAGGTTGCTTTACTATTCCTAAATGTATATGTTCTGTTTAGGTTTACATCTTTCCTACTACCCAGCGTACTTCGCTTGGGACGTAAGAGTACGTTAGAATAATCTAACTTGATCTCATTTTCTATTCTCATAATAATTATTATACTACGTTATTAGAGAGGTTGTCAATTAGTCTTCTTGTTCAATACGAACCTGGAGTGGGAACCCGTGGCTGCGAGCGGCCATTAAGACTTCTACGCCTTTCTGTTCCGCTATCTCAAAGGGCATTAGTGCTACAATTCCGCTTCCGTTATCATTAATCTCAACGGTTTTTTGTTGTGCTGGTTCTTCGTCATAATCGAATATTCTCACGAGACTACCACTTACAAAATCAAAACTAGTTTGATCATCGTTTATGTAAATAACTTTAAAGTCTTTTGGAGGGGCGATATTAAGCACACTCCTTAGGTTTAGTGTCGTCCTTGTATCTTCCATTATAATTCCATATTTTAGTAGGGGGACGCTAGTCCCCCTACAGTGTATTTATTTAAAATTGACTGGGATAATACGTGGTTTTAGTTCCTCAGGAACGTCACGTACTAGCTTAATACTTAAAATGCCATTATCTACATCAGCAGAATTAACATATACATGTTCTGCTAGATTAAATGTGCGAGCGAAGCGTCTGCCTGCAATGCCTTTGTGTAAATATTCAGGTTGAACATCCTCTACGTCTTTGGCTAGTTTTTCAATATTAGCCTCAACAGTAAGGATACCTTCGTGTGTGTTCACACTAATGCCTTCTTTAGGAATACCTGCTACTGCTATTTCAATAACAAAGGTATTGTCGTCTTTTTTAATTACGTTATATGGGGGGTATCCCTGATCACTAATAGTATGTTGTGCCAGCATACGATCCATCATACGATCGATGCCAATAAAATTACGAGTTAGGTGGGGGATGTCAAGAGTTGTAAGTGTATTCATTGCATTTCTCCTTTATATAAGCAAGATTTACATCTATTATGTAACACCCAGCTTTGGCATGTTACAGTGTTATTTATACAGATCTTGTATAAATTCTTTAAATTCTGATTAAAACTTTTCTTCTATTTTTTGGCGTTTCTTTTCCCAACGCTTGATAGCCATTGCTTTCTTCCTGTTGCGCTTTTCACTAGGTTTTTCGTAAAACCTACGGTCACGCAGTTCTTGGGTTACGCCTTCGTCCTGCAGTAATTTTTTTAGTTTGCGCCAAGCACGAGTTATGTTATCATTTTTTACTTCTACTCGAAGACCGCGTTGACGTATTTTATATTCGTTAGCCATTTATTCCTCAATTTTCATTTGAATTTTCATTTACCCAACGAATTATAAAATCCATTGGGTCTTCGATACGATTTAAATTTACGCAATCGACATTGTACTTGTCATTATAATAGTATGTTTTAGATTTGTCAATAAAAAGTCCTGTTAAAAAGTCATCGTAACCAGCATCTAGTAGTACACTTGTACATTGCGCAAAAACACTCATTAACCATCTAAGTTCATTGTCTTTGTTTCCTATGTATACAGTAGTATTTTCTTTATAGTTACTTAGGAAATCTGCAAAATTTTGACTATATACCTCATCCCCTATAATTAAAAAACAAGGCTGCTCATTAAAATATAAGTCAGGTTCTGTTACGACTGTTACCAATGTATTTTGCAACTTCTTCTTGTTCCTCTCGTGATAAATCTTCTATTTCCATTCTTTTATTAGCAAGCTCATGTGCTAGGTATGCAATATACTCATTATTGTCTAAATATATCTGAGTGTATGTTTTTGGTATTTCTATCCAACGTTCACCTGTATTCCTAAAAACTTTGTTTGGCATAAAGTCCACACGTACAAATATATCGCCCTTGTTTGCTTGTGGAAATTGTGTGCCAAAATTAACATTTGCCGCATCATTAATATCTAGGACACCTAGAACGGCTAGTTGATCAGATGCCCTTACGTTTTTTTTGATATAATATTGTCAACATCGTCAAATGGGACATCATCTTTTTGGAACATATCTGGTACGCCATCGTTATTAGCATCTGTTACTAGCGAGTCACCAAAATCATCCTTCTCAACTAGCTGATATTTCTCAGCCATCTTAAGAACAACTTTATCCCTACGCTCTACTTCTGCCTGTAGGTTAGAAATATCTTCAAGTAATCCTGTAATTCGGGTTTGAAATGCGGTGCTTCCTTCCGAGACTGCATCTAACCGAGCCTGTAGTGCATCACGTTCTTCTTCTGTCGCTACAACCTTATCTACTAGGCTGTCTGCTTCAAGTTTAGTTTCTTCTAATGCTTTAGTAAGTGCATCACGTTCTTGTAATACTATATCACGTTCTTCACTTAGTTTAGAATACTCTTCAGGATTTACGTTATTTAGATTGCTATCTAGAAGCTTTTCCAGTTCCGTTAGAATATCATTATGTTTTTGTAGTTCCATTTCAAGTTCTCCAATTAATTTTGTGTTGGTTTCTTTTTCATTAACAGTAAGTGTAACTTCTGATTGTCTCCTGGCGTCCTCACGGTCTCGTCTCCACCATGAGATAGTCATTGTTCCAGCTAGCACTAAACATACTGCAAGTGGATCAAACACTGCTACGATAATAATAATAACCCATCGTACTGCTTGTTCTAACATTCCACGATCTGAAGTATTGTAAACAAGCTCTGCAATATACTTTACGGGGCCAACTTCTGCCTCAAATTGTCTATATTGCTTTTCAAACACAAACTTATCTTCACGAAGTTTATCCATTTGAGGTTGCACACCCTCAATAAGTTTTTCCAGTTCTTCAATTTTAGCATCAGTGCCTTCATTATTAGCACCGGCATTATTGGTATATTTGGCAATGTTAGCATTAGCTGTGTCAACTGTTCCTTTTATGCCAGCACGTATCTGTCCTATCCGAGATTCAACGCCCGCGATCTGTGTTGCAAGTCTGCTATTAATATTACGAATCTCTCGCTGTGCGTTACTAGCAACACTAAGCTCACTACGTTTTGCTTTTGCGATATCAGCGTTAAGTCTCTTACGTTCAGATGATTGCGCTGTGCGTAGCTCTGCGCCCTTCCTGACGTTATCCACATCAGCAGTAAAGACACCCCCACTTGATGTTCCCTGCTTAGTATATGCTTCGACATCCTTATCTAGAACTGACAGTCGTCGTTCTGCTTGCTGTATTTCAATCTTTGTACGTTCTTTAGCATCAGCTAGTCGTGAATTTTGTTGTGCAATTTCTTTATCTGCTTGCTGACGTAATCCAGGTATCTTATTATTTTCAGCATCTATCTGTGACTTAATACCGTTATTAGCCTCTGTAATACGTGCTTGCTCACGTTTGATTAGATTATCAATTCTGCCGCTATTCCCGCCAGCATTAAGTAGTTTAATATCCGCGGTCCAACGACTAATCCTGGACTCAATACGTGCCATTTTTTCGTCAATAACAGTTGCCTGTGCTAACTGCTCTTTACCAATACTACTCTGTTCAATATGACTTTTACTTAGGAAACCAAACACGCCCATGCTCGTAATAAACATGAGGATAA
>Ga0206129_10002052_pt1 | contig 25843 bp, 18 predicted proteins | sample Helgoland_Spring_8_FD_148616 | JGI IMG/M metagenome (GOLD analysis project Ga0206129, IMG submission 148616) | Pelagic subsurface seawater microbial communities from Kabeltonne, Helgoland, North Sea - Helgoland_Spring_Bloom_20160502_2 | ecosystem: Environmental > Aquatic > Marine > Epipelagic ...
GCGGGCGGGTGACGCCGGCCTTTCCGGTTCCTCCTTCTCCCTTGATGTGTTGGGCGCAGGTGCCTACTTCAACAGCGCCATTGGCTATGCCGTGCCACCCGAGTTGCGTGGTCTTATATTGTCAGAGGGGTCGAGCCCGGGGAGCGGCACGAGACCTGTGGATTCTGGCCGGGCCGGACCCGCCACCACCTACAGGACCGCCGACGAGCCAAACCAAGGCTCAACATACCTAAAAACCGGCGGTGCCGAGACTCAGCCGGCTCCCGACACTAACACCGAGCCGAAAGCAGGGATGCAGGAAACTGATCCGGTCGCTGATAAAGCCGAGGACCAGGAGCAACGCGCCGAGGTGCAGGCCGGTGAGGACACCGCCGCAGGCTTCTTTGAGGGCCTGGACGTCTCCTCAGAACAAGGGTACGGGACCACGGTGGCGCGCGTGCAGGTCGAGAGCGCCTCACAGATCGACCTCGCCGACGCCATGAGCCCCAGCGCCATGTTCTCGCCACTAGCCTTGGGTGGAGGTGGAGGTGGAGGTGGAAGTGGAAGTGGAGGTGGAGGTGGAGGTGATGCCGGCGCGGCAGGCTCCGGTGCAGGAGCGGGTGCAGGAGCGGGTGCAGGAGCAGGAGCAGGAGCAGGAGCAGGAGCAGGAGCAGGAGCAGGAGCAGGAGCAGGAGCAGGAGCAGGCGCAGGAGCAGGAGCAGGAGCAGGAGCAGGAGCAGGAGCAGGAGCAGGAGCAGGAGCGGAAGCCGGAGCAGGAGCGGAAGCCGGAGCAGAAGCAGAAGCAGAAGCAGAAGCAGAAGCAGAAGCAGAAGCAGAAGCAGAAGCAGAAGCAGAAGCAGAAGCAGAAGCAGAAGCTGTCGCGAAACAGGGATCTTCAGCTGACGCGGTCAAATTGCGGGGGAAAGAGCCCGCAGAAACATCTGAGAGCGCCCTAGATTTGACTAGGGAAGGTGCGGCTCCTTCCGGCGATGTACCGCCGGTCACACTTGAGCCAAGGCAGCAAGATGACAAGCCTGAGTTGCAGGTCGGGGAGGGAATAGTGAGTAAGGAGGGGGTAATTGACGAAGAGGATGTTTCCTTGCGCGCGAAGGGGCGCGTGCCCCAATCTGACGACCTAGTTACCGATGGTGGTGATACGTTGGGACTCAAAATTCCAGATAAAGCGCCAGTTGTGGAAGACGCGCTCGATCCCGGCCTACGACTTCCTGAAGGCGGCGCGCTGCCAACCAAAGAGGCTAGTGAAGCTGACTTGTTGGGGCAGCCGCTAGACGTAAAGAGAAAGCCTTTTGACCTTGACGAACTCGATAATTTGGACTCAAGCAATGTCTCGGAGGTGACAAAAAACGAGCTAGAAGAAAATCTTAAAAATGATTTGAAAAAATTTACAGGAAAAAAGTAATTAAATTTATGCTCATTAAGGCTCAAAATAAATAAAAATAAAAAAATACATAATACTAAATTAGTATATAAAATTAAATAAAAAACTTTTTTATCTTTGATAACAAATAGATAGCCATTTTCGCTAAAGCAAATTAGCATACTGTCGAGAAGTCGACACATTTATCGGATGTCGCACTATCCCGCCAGCACCTTTTACCGTAACTGATCGCGGTTCAAGGTGATTTTTTTTCTTTAGGAGGTTAGTTGTTATGTCAGATAGCTTGCAGAAATGGGTTGGTCGTAATCGCCCCCCCCGCGTTCAGATTACCTACGATGTCGAAATCGGCGATGCAATCGAATCTAGAGAGTTGCCGCTGGTCGTTGGGATCATGGCCGACCTATACGGCCAGCCATTGGTACCCCCCCCTAAGCTGAAGGAGCGGCGCTTCATTGAAATTGACCGTGACAACTTTGACGGCGTGATGGGCAAGATCGCCCCCCGTCTTGATATGTCGGTTCCCGACACTCTGAAGGGCGAAGGTAATTTGAAGGTGGAACTCAACTTTATTGAGTTCGCCGATTTTCAGCCAGAGGCCATCGTCAAGCAAGTGCCGCGTCTTTCAAAGCTCCTAGAGGCACGGAATCAGTTGCGTGACCTGTTGAGCAAATTGGATGGTAACGACGAACTCGACTTGTTGTTGGAAGACATAATCCAAAATGCCGAGCAGTTACAGGAAATCAAAGGGGCGGCACCAAGTGATGCGGCCGCAGGCGCCAGCCCAGAGGGTGAGGCATCCTCAGAAAACGCTTGAGTGTTTGCTCAGCTTTGAAAATAAAAGTTAGGAATTCAAATGGCTACAGAAAATTCAAAAGATGCGAGCGCTAAGGCGTCTGCCGCAGGGACAAGTGAATTAAGTCTTCTAGACAAGATTGTTCTGGAAGGCAAGATGGCGATAGAGCCGTCTCAAGGGGAATACGCTAAAAAAATGTTGGGGCAATTTGCCACGCAGATCTTGGATGAGGGTATGAAAACTGCACCGAATAAAGGTGTGGTTGCAATGATTAATGAGCGAGTTGCTGAGATCGATCGTATCTTGAGCGATCAACTCAATGCAATCATGCACCATGAGCAGTTCCAAGCCTTGGAGGCGTCATGGGTCGGTTTGCACGACATGGTCTTCGGTTCGGAGACCAGCACCAGCTTGAAGTTGCGTTTGCTAAACGTATCAAAGAAGGAGCTTCTCAAAGACCTGGAGGGCGCCGTTGATCATGATATGAGCGTGCTTTTCAAAAAGGTTTACGAGGACGAATACGGAACGTTTGGCGGACATCCATACTCCGTACTCATTGGTGACTACTATTTTGGACGCCACCCGCAAGACATGGCTCTTCTGCAGCGCTTGTCCAAGGTGGCTGCGGCATCGCACGCGCCGTTTATCAGTGCTGCAGCGCCATCACTATTTGACATGGGTAGCTTCACAGATCTTGGCGTTCCGCGTGATCTTTCGAAAATATTTGAAAGTGCAGAGTTAGCCACGTGGCGTTCTTTCCGTGATTCAGAGGACTCACGTTACGTCTCGTTGGTTTTGCCCCGATATGCTGCGCGCCTGCCTTACGGTCCCGATACAAAACCGGTTGAAAGCTTCAACTTTGTTGAGGATGTTGACGGCACTGATCACAGTAAATACCTTTGGGCGAACTCCTCATACCAGCTGGGTTTGCGCCTGACAGATGCCTTTGCAAAGTACAACTGGACGACTGCAATTCGTGGCGTGGAGGGTGGCGGAAAGGTGAGCAGTATGACTGCTCATACTTACAAAACGGATGAGGGCGATGCTGCGTTGAAGTGTCCAACAGAAGTGTTGATCACAGATCGTCGAGAGAAGGAGCTCAACGACCTTGGTTTTATCGCCGTGGTTAACTCAAAAGGCTCGGACTTTGCGGCCTTCTTTGGTGGTCAGTCAACCAACAAACCCAAAAAATACAATCTTGACGCCGCTAATGCGAACGCAGCGCTTTCATCGCGCCTTCCATACATTTTGGCAGCCTCGCGATTCGCTCATTACATAAAAGTAATTATGCGTGACAAGGTGGGTAGTTTCCAAACGCGGCAATCTGTTGAGGAATATTTGAATCTTTGGATCAGTGACTATGTTCTCCTCAGTCCGAGTGCGACACAAGGTGAAAAGGCACGATTCCCGCTATCTGAAGCCCGGATTGATGTTGTTGATCAACCAGGTAAGCCAGGCGCCTATTCCGCAACTGTATTCTTGAAGCCGCATTTCCAGATGGAAGAGCTGTCTACGTCAATCCGGCTGGTTGCGGAGCTCCCAGCATCAGCAGCCTAATCGCTTCGTCTAAAAATCAGGTGAGGCCAGAGAGCCTCACCATCAATCAAAGGAACAAGAAATGTCTGATGTACTGATTCTTGATATGGGTGCAACCATTAAAGGTAACTGCGACATAACCGGCTACGCTGACAAGATCATTGTGGGTAGTTTTTCGCACGGCGCGTCAATCCCCATGCAAAGTGATCCATCTAACACCGAGCGCACTGCTGGACGCCCGATGTTCTCCGAAATGAATTTCTCAAAAATGTCAGATCTGTCTACGACGGAAATGTACAAGGCGTGTAGCCAAGGTTCAAAAATTGGCACGGTCACTTTACACGTTGGTCGGGTCGAAAATGGCAAGTTCATGAGCTTTTTAAAGTACGAGCTCACCAATGCAATGATTTCTAGCATCAACACCTCCGGAGGAGGAAGCGGTTTACCCAGCGACAGTTTTAGCCTGAACTTCACAAAAATAAAGTGTGAGTACACGCAACAGAAGTCCGACTCCTCGAAAAAGGGTACGGGCACTTGGAACTGGAACATGGAGACCATGAAGTCGGATTAATCTCGTTCAATTGCCTCACCTCATCGATTAACGAAGTGATCCAAGTAGGCCCTGCTGTATGGAGCTAGTCGCAAAAATCCCATTATTGGACCGGTTGACTGGTCAGTTGATGGGGTCTCGGGATGGACGCAATCTACAAGCGGATGGACTCAACCTATCGCTTTGTAGGGATTTGGAGCGTTTATTCAGTAGTCGTAATGGTTTGACGATATCGGAGTTTTTAAACTGTGCAGGTGGGGTCATGTATTACGGCACACCAGACACGTTGGATCTCTCTCCTCAGTCAGGTCGTGATATTCGGTTGCTGGAAGATGTATTGCGCCATGCAATTACTTTGTATGAGCCCCGGTTGCTGAATGCCACTATCGTTGCGCGACCAGATGAAAACAATAAATACGGCGTCAACGTGCAACTGAAGGCGGCTGTAAGGTTAGGCGGGCAATTGAGACGGGTTGATTTTGATCTTCAGATGGGGGCAGACGGCGTTGCGATGCAGCCAGTCGAGCCCCCCTCTACAAAAGGTGAAATGTGAATCCTGAAAATGATCTTCTGGACTACTACCGTGACGAAATAGCCTACTTGAGAGTTCAAGGCGGCGAATTTGCTGCGCGGTATCCAAAAATTGCACAACGTTTGCTGTTGAGCGCATCGGAGTCTCCTGATCCGCATACAGAGCGGTTAATGGAGTCGTTCGCGTTTTTGTCCGCCCGCGTGCACCGCGACATTGATAGCGAATTTCCGGCAATTTCCGGGGCATTGCTCGAGAGTACGTGTCCTAATTTGGTTCACCCAGTTCCCTCGTTATCGATCGCGCAGATGGATCTCAACCCCTCACAAGGCAAGGTCACCGCGGGATTGAAGGTTCCCAGGGACACTGGGCTGTGGGCATTCGCCGCCAGTGGGCAGACATGCCGATTTAAAACGGCAGCAGAGGTTGAGTTGTGGCCTCTGAGAATTAGTCGGGTGGCTCTTGAGCAAGAGCGAATGTTGAAGTTGAGTTTTGAGGCAGTGGGTGGCGTCGATGTATCTGAATTGACGCTTGAAAAATTGGCCATCCATTTAAGTGGCGATTTGCTGGTCACCATGCCCTTGCACGATTTACTGGTCAGTGGACTAGAGAGCATAGAGTTACTGACGGGTAGTGGCAATACACACGAAATTGGCCCGAGCAAGTTGGCTGAGTTGGGTCATGGTCTAGACGAACTTGCCGTACCTAACCCCCGTAACGGACATCCAGCCTATGCGTTGTTACAGCAGTATTTTTCCCAACCACGCCTATTCCAGTTTTTTGAATTAAGCGGTTTAAAAGGGCTACTGGGAACTGGGAAAACGTTTTCTATTCGACTTGTCTTTAATCGTGCCAGCCCGACGCTGCAGAACCTAAGTGCAGAAAATTTCAAACTAGGTTGCGTCCCGATCGCTAATCTTTTCGAACAAACGTCCGAGCCAATCACCTTAACTCAAAAAGAATACGAGTACCGTTTAATCCCAGATTTTCAGCGAGAGGATACGGTGGAAATTCACTCCGTGCAGTCTATTTTCGTGACCGATCCGGAAATAGAACGCCCCATCGTCATCCCTAACGTTTTTGCAGGTGCGGATGAGTCGGGAGAGAGTGATGTTTTTTGGACCAGCCGGCGGGAAGTTAGCTTGCGCACGGATATGACAGGTAGCGATGTCTACCTAGGCTTGGTCAATAACCTCGACGAACCAAAGCTGCCATCATCACCGGTAATTTACGCAAAAACCCTTTGTACAAATCGCAGATTGGCAGAGATGGTTCCAGCTGGAACAAAGTTGGTTGGTCAGAACATATCGACCTCAATTGCGATAAAAAATTTATACCAGCCGAGTCCCCAAGAGCCGCCAAAAGTGGGGAAGAGAGCCCTTTGGAATTTAGTGTCAATTCTGCGACTGAATCACCAAAGCATTCTGGATAGCACGCATGGGATGGAGCACTTAAAAGACCTGCTGATGCTCTTTGCCGGAGATTCTGCATCCAATCAAGGCCAGGTCCGAGGAATAAAGTCTCTCATAACGAAGCCTGCGACCCTTAGAAAGGGTAATGATGTGTGGCGAGGGGTGTGCACTGGGACTGATATTGCAATCGAGTTCGATGACGATGCCTTTGTTGGTGCGTCTCCCTTGTTGTTTTCAAGGGTGCTTCTAGAATTCCTATCGCTGTACACCACCGTGAATTCTTTTGTGCGGTTGACCGTTTATAGGCGTGGGCAAATTTGGGCCTCGTGGCCTGCTTTAGGGGGCGGTCAGTGCGTGATGTGATCGCCCGCCTGTTGGCGCAACCGCAAGGCTTTGACCTGTTCCAAGCGATCAGCTTACTAGAGCGCGACGCCGCGGAAAAAAAAGGCGTTGGGGCATCCTTAGGCGAAGACGAATCGATCAGGTTGAAATCGGACATCAGCCTTAAGTTCCATGCAAGCGACATTCGCAAGGTTTCAAGAAACACAGCCGACGGGCCATCTCACACGCTGATAACGCCGATCATGTCCTTAGCCGGGCCAAACGGTCCAATGCCTGTTGTATTTACTGAGATGCTGCTAGAGCAAACAAAAGTGCGTGATTTTGGGGCAGCGGACTTCTTGGATATTTTCAATCAACGATTACTCGGTCTCTTATATAGAGGTCGTAAGAAGCACCACCTCTCTTTGCAGGGCACCGCTTGGAGACGGTCCGCGGCAGTGCGGGCTTTGCAGGCCTTGTCGTCAGTTAGCTTAAAAAATACCGCCCAGATAAGGCTCAATCATGTGGCGCTTCAGGGCGCTTCTCCTCGCTCGGTGATTGGCCTGGTGCAGGTGATTAAGGATCGGCTCGGTTTACGCTGCGTTGTTGAGTCGTTTGTTGGAAATTGGGTTGAAGTCACTGATCCTGTGCAGCCGCGTTTGGGGGGTAGACGTCAAAGTGCTTTGCGTTTAGGGGCTAACACAACCCTAGGAACGCGGGTATGGAGCCAAGATCAAGCGATCACCCTTCAGGCTCAAACCAACAGCATGGTGGAGTACACCTCTTTTCTGCCGGGCGGGTTGGGATACGAAAAACTCACTAAATTAGTACGTGAGTACTTTCAGCGGCATATCGACGTGTTCTTTTGGCCCGCGCCGCCGTCAGGAATAACGTCATCGGCTTTGAGCCCAACTGGTACTGGCGCTGCGCATGCCAGATTAGGATTAACGGCATGGATTGGAAGCATTGAGAACGGTGCTAACAGACCCTCTTACGGATCTCCATGCCTTAATCTGCGAACGATGTTAGTCGGTCCTTATGCGCCAGAGGTGCAGTGACGATGGAAATTGACATCCGCACCCTACTGACGCGCCTTAATCCATCGTGCAAGCACGCGATGAATATGGCCGCGCAGGTATGCGTGAATCAAACGCACTTTAACGTCGAAATTGAACATCTGCTTTTGGCAATGCTCGAAGAGCCTCTGCCAGACTTGGCGCTGATATTTGACGAGCACCAGGTCAACCGGGAAAAAGTAGTTGAGCAATTGCAAAAGAGCGTCGAGGGTTTTAAACGAGGTAATGCACGAACGCCAGCATTGTCCCCGCTTTTTGCGCCGCTTATTCAAGAGGCTTGGCTGCTGAGTTCAATGCTCCTTGGCGAGCAGGAGGTTCGATCCGGCACAATTATGCTCGCGATGCTAGAGGTAGCGGCCCTAAGAGGTGTGTTGCTGGAGTCCGCTCCACTTTTATTGGAGATACCGCGAGAGGTATTGCGCAACGCGCTCCCTGATGTGTTGGAAAAATCGGGAGAGGATGTAGGCGAGTTAACCGTTGTCTCAAGTGGTGAAAAGGAGGCTGTGCAAGCCAACGGGAACATGCCGTCACCCCATCCCAAAGAGAAAAATGCGACTCCCGCCCTAGATCAATATACGGTTGACATCACGGCGTTAGCGCGCAAGGGTCTTATCGATCCGATACGAGGCAGAGATACAGAAGTACGACAAATTATTGATGTACTTCTTCGTCGGCGGCAGAACAATCCGATTTTGACTGGTGAGGCTGGCGTAGGAAAAACCGCTGTGGTTGAGGGTTTTGCACAGCGTGTCGTTGATGGCCACGTGCCTCCTGCTTTGCAAAATATAAGCGTTCATTCATTGGATTTAGGGTTACTGCAAGCAGGTGCTGGAATCAAAGGAGAGTTCGAAAATCGAATCAAGTCCGTCATCGCCGAAGTCCGGTCATCAGTCAAGCCGGTGATCCTCTTTATTGACGAGGCACACCAGTTAATAGGCGCCGGCGGTCAAGAAGGTCAGGGCGACGCCGCTAACCTGCTTAAACCAGTTCTCGCAAGAGGTGAGTTACGGACCATTGCCGCTACCACTTGGGCGGAGTACAAAAAATATGTTGAAAAAGACCCTGCGCTGGCACGTCGTTTTCAGGTCGTCAAGGTTGAAGAGCCCACAGCCGAGGTCGCAATCGAGATGCTACGGGGCGTCAAAGCATCCTTAGAAAAACACCATGGTGTTGAAATTTTGGATGAGGCGCTTGAAGATGCGGTGCGCTTTTCTCAACGTTACATTTCCGGACGGCAATTGCCAGATAAGGCGATTAGCGTTTTGGACACAGCCTGTGCGAGGGTCGCCGTGGGCTTATCGGGTGAGCCGGAGGTGATCGAGTCAACTCGGATCGCGTTGCGAAACCAAAATGAAATGCTTCGCCTGCTAAGGCAACGCCGTGCCAGAGGTGAGACGCTCGAACCGAACATTGCCTTGGCTCGTGTACAAGTGAAACAGATCGAAGAGAAACTTGATGGACTTCTTGAGAGTCTAAGGGCTGAGCGTGCCTCGGTTAAAGAAATCACAGACCTGCGCAAGGAAATGTCAGAACTAACTGATGCCGACACCGAGCTTACGGATGGGGAACTTCAGTCCATGGTTGACCAGCTCACGCGTCTGACCAGTGGCCTTGTAGCGATTCAAGATGATGCGCCAATGGTTCCTTTGTACGTTGATGGGAAAGTCGTTGCGGATGTAATCTCGTCGTGGACGGGTATCCCTATTGGACGAATGATGACTGATGAGGTTCATACAGTCTTACACCTAAAAGACCGTTTGCGCGCACGTGTCATTGGTCAGGATGATGGGTTGGATACGATCGCCCGTCGTGTGCGAACATTTCGAGCGCAATTGGATGACCCCGCGAAACCCGTTGGGGTATTTATGTTGGTAGGCCCCAGTGGGGTCGGTAAAACGGAAACGGCGATGACGCTTGCCGACATGTTGTACGGTGGAGAGAAGAACGTCATCACCATCAATATGTCGGAATACCAAGAGTCTCATACCGTATCGAGCCTAAAGGGCGCACCACCTGGATATGTGGGATACGGAAAAGGGGGAGTGCTTACCGAAATGGTCCGTCGTCGCCCCTATAGCGTTGTGTTACTGGATGAGATAGAAAAGGCTCATCCCGATGTGATCGAGTTGTTTTTCCAAGTGTTTGACAAAGGTGTGATGGAAGATGGAGAGGGTGTCAGCATCGATTTTAAAAATACGTTGATTATCCTGACTTCGAACGCGGCACAAGAAACAGTGGTCTCAGCGTGTCGGTCTGGGGCCAGACCGACCAGCGACGAGATGCTTTCACGCTTGCGCCCAGAGTTGCAGCGGCAGTTCAGTCCTGCATTCTTGGGTCGTTTGGTTATTGTTCCCTACTATCCTTTGGGGGACGAGCAAATTCGTTCCATCGTTACGCTGAAACTTCGGAAGTTAGCCAGTCGTTTTAGAGAGAATCACAACGCAACATTCACGTGGGACTCTCAGGTTACGGATCTGATTACAGATCGTTGTGTTGAGGTGGACAGCGGGGCAAGAAATATCGATTACATATTGACGCATCATGTCCTGCCTAATTTATCGACATTGGTTCTCGAGAGAATCTCCATTCACAAGCCATTTTCTTCCGTTCACATGTATGTTGACTGCGATGGTGATTTTTCCTACGTCTTGAAGAATCAAGTAGTTGGCTTTGGAGCAACCTCATGAGAACTGGTTTCAAGCAGCCCGTAGGGATATTGTCGTTAAATACACCATTCGGTGACGATGATTTGTTGTTGGATGCAATCGAGGGGTATGAAGGAATATCCGAACTATTTTGCTTCCAACTCCACATGCGCTCACCCGTCTCCAACCTCCTAGCAGACACGATTGTGGGAAAGTCGGTCACGGTGACTTTGCAGGCCGAGGGTGCTGAGAGTAGGGAGATAACGGGCATCGTTTCTCGGTTTTCTCAAAGCGGTTTTGATCGTGATTTTGCAAGCTATCAAGCTGAATTGGTTCCTGATGTCTGGCTTTTGAAGCTATCGCGTGATCGAAAAATATATCAGAATAAATCTGTACCAGACGTACTCACAGAGGTTTTGACCGCCTTCGATATCACAGTAGACGATAAGTTATCTGCGACCTATGAGCCTATTGAGTACATTGTTCAATACGACGAGACGGCGTACGACTTCATCTCTCGTTTGATGGGTAATGCAGGAATTTTCTTCTTCTTTTCATTTTCCAATAGCGAACAAAAAATAGTCTTAGCAGACGCCGCTTCCGCGTTTGAAAGCTGTGTAGGCGCAGACACCGTGCGGTTCGCCCCGATGACTGGGCAGGAAAATCCGCTAGATACCGTCGTGTCATTTAATTATGAAAATTCGGTAAAGTTAAAAACGGTGACGGTCAGCGACTACGATTTCACGTCACCTACGACATCTCTAGAAGGTAGTTACGAGCAACCTAGTGGATCGGGCGAGATGTATGAGTTCGGCTCCGGCCCCGCTGATACAGCGGCTGCTGCTGCCATTGCGCAACTTCGCGCAAAGGCTGGCGGGGTCAGCGCGACCTTGCTGCGGGGTGACAGCTTTGCATACCCGTTTGTGCCTGGTGCCAAATTTACTTTAAAGGATCACTTTGTAGAGACTCTTAATTCGGAATACATCATTCGCAGAGTGCAACACATTGCGCGTGATGACTACTACAGCAACTCCTTTGAGTCATTTCCGTCTGCTACTACCTATAGCCCAGCAATACAGATCAATAAACCCAAGGTAGCTGGATGCGAGTCTGCCATTGTGGTTGGACCCAAAGGCGAGGAAATTTGGACTGACGAATACGGTAGGATAAAACTCCAGTTTCCATGGGACCGCGATGGCTTGAAAGATGAAAACAGCTCGCCTTGGATTCGGGTTAGTCAATCTATGGCCGGAGCAGGATTCGGCTCGATTTTTATTCCTCGGATAGGGCAAGAGGTAATCGTTTCTTACTTGCAGGGTGATCCGGAACGCCCGATCGTGACTGGCTGCGTCTACAACGGTGAGAATGCGCCGCCGATGGAGCTCCCTGCGAATCAAACACAAACTATCGTTCGGACCTGGTCTTCAAAGTCGGGTGACGCGGGCAATGAGCTTAGGTTTGAAGATAAAAAGGACTCAGAGGAACTCTATCTTCACGCTAAAAAAGATATGAATGTTGAGATAGAAAACGACCTCAACACAACGCTTGTTAAGGGATCTGAGACGCACCTCATTAAAGAGGGGGATCGCCTAATCGAGATCCAAAAAGGGAAGGAAATTCACAAAGTTCAGACAACTCGGTCATTAGAGGTTGTTGGCGATGAGAGCCATGCAAATAATGCGGCGTACACCCATACGGTCGATGGCGATTACAACCTGACTATCAAGGGGGCTTTAAATATCACGGTCACTGGTGCGATCACGGTGAAGTCGGATGCCAATATTGAACAGACCGCAGGAAGTGATTTCTCATTGAAATCTGGAACAACGTTTTTAAGCGAGGCTGGCACCGCTCTCACGGCTAAGGCCGGTACCGAGTTAACTGCGAATGCGGGCACGAATTTGACGAATAAGGCGGGCATGAAGCTGCTCAACGATGCCGCTATGCAAATTGATAATCAGGCGGCCATTATAAATAGCAAAGCCAGTGCGACCCAGACAGTAGAGGCTGGCGCCTTACTGACGCTCAAAGGGGCGTTGGCAAAAGTCAACTAATCGACATGACAGATACTGCGACTTCCTTCGACACCATCGAGCCCATTTTTGGTGAACAGGGTGTGGATGCGCTCGTGCCGATTGAGGAGAGAGACGACGCTGGAAACCTTCGCATGCAATGTACGACGCAAGGTGGGCAGCTGCATGGCTTACTTCTCAAATCCTCCGAGTCAGGCAAGCCGCTCATGCAAGCGAGTTTCAACAAAGGTAAGTTGCAGGGGCGAATGACCCTTTACGAAGAAAATGGTTTACCAGCGCAAACAAGTGAGTATCGAGAAGGACTGTTGCAAGGTCAGATGCGTATCTTTTCGCAGGGAAGGTGTATATCAGAGCAGCAATATATACACGGCAAGCTTGAGGGTAAGAGCGCCACCTACGATTTCGCCGGTCAGTTGACTTCTGTTATGCATTTTGTGGCTGGTCAACTACATGGGGTTGCAGAGTTTTACTCGCAAGGTGAGTGCGTGCGCCGTGCGAACTACAAGCATGGGTCGTTGGACGGAGAGTCACTTGACTTTAATCGTTACGGGGAGGTCGTGCAGCGTTCAAATTACCGTACCAACTTGTTGGAGGGTTACTTCATCAGGTATTGGCCCGGAGGCGAGGTGATGGAGCGAACCCAGTACTCGCAAGGCACGCCCGTTGCCCCCACAGAGCGCTTTGACCAGGAGGGCACACGCGTTGACCAGAACTTCGCCCGCCCGTCTTTGTTGGAGCGGATCAAAATATTTTTGAGGGGAGACTAATGGGAGAACAAGTTTGTATGGGTGCGATGCTCAGTTGCTCCTTCGGGGTAGCACCGGGCTCATTGATGGTTTTGCCTTTGAGTCAAGTCATGACGACGACACCCGCGGCCAACATTATGGACAACAAACCGATGGTCAACGTCCTGCCATTTGGCATGTGCCAGTCTCTCGCTAACCCGATGGTTGCGGCGGCTACTGCGGCAGCCTTGGGGGTATTGACGCCGATGCCTTGTATACCGATGACGATGGCGCCCTGGATGCCAGGTTCACCAACAGTTTTGATTGGAAATATGCCAGCCTTGACTGACAGTTCAAAGCTCATGTGCAGTTGGGGTGGCGTAATCGGGATTGATGCGCCGGGTCAATTTACAGTTTCGGTGGCGTAGAGGGTTCTTATGAATTACGAGTTCAACGTAACCACGCGGCTGACATATATGTTTGTCATTGCGTCGGTGTCGCTGCTAGTTTTCACTTTTTTGTTTGGCCTGCATCTGGGCGAAAGCATCGCACGCCAATCGCTTGTGAGTTCGACACCGGTGGTTGTTGGTGGTTCAGTGTTAACCAGTCCAGAAGCTACCGGGGCCTCAAGCTTAAGGAGAGTTAACGGCGCGGTGCGAGATGCACAAAATGCCTTGAAGGTTCCAAAGCTACCCTCTGTCAGTGGCTTAGCTTCCAATATTCCTTTAGAGGTTGGGAAGTGACAAAAACGAGTGTTATACAAAAAATGAAGAAATTTCAGATTGACTGTTCACAGAAAATTTTTAATGCCGTTTTGGGGCTTTTTCTGGTGACCGTTCTCGCGGGGTGTAGTGTGCTCGACTTTGTCAAAGATAAAGTCGTCTCCGTCGCCTCTGTTGCCGAATCCGCACTCGGTTTAAAAGAGCCAGGCCCACCAAAATGGTCGATATTACGTTTCGTTGCAGAGAAGGGCGCGTTTGACGACACAGCTGCAGCTGCTGATTTGGTGTGCATCACAGACGAAAAACTATCGGCAACATTTTCAAAAACGGCAGCCAAGATTTGGTTTGATAACAAAGAGAACCTAATGGCAACCTACGCGGGAAATCTGACGTTGATTAGCCGAGAAATAGTGCCGCAGCAGACGTTGCTGATAAGCGAGGAAGAGCTCACAAACTGCGTCGGATTCACGGCACACCTGTTTGTCAACTACCGCTCAGATGGCTTACATGCCTTAACTCTTGACATGTCAACGCCCGGCTATACCGTCGAGTTAGGCAAAAGTCAATTCAAAGCCACGGTCAGCGAATAACAAACCCATTAAAACAATTAAACGATATGACATTTCCAGCACCAATCGATCGTATTCAGTGGCATGAAGGAATGCTACTGGGCCCACAGCACTTTCAAATCGAAAGCGCCAGGGTTGACCAACTTGTAGCGTGGCAGGTAGGGCTGACACAACCGAATGCTTGGGGGGTTAGTGAACTGGTCTTGGATGAAAATCTATTATCTAACGGCGTACTGCGAGTGCTTAACTTCAGTGCCGTCATGCCCGATGGTTTCGCGGTAGATCATTCGTCGGAGCTGTCGCCGGAACTCGATCTTTCGCTTGACCTGAAAAAATTAGGTGAGCAGGCCGACGACGGTGTTGCGATCTACGTTGTTTTGGGTCGGTCTAGGATACTTCGTAATAAAGCGTTGCCCCTAAGGTTCGTTGGCAAGCAACACCTGCCCGTAGAAGACGAAGTGTCGGAGGCGTCACCCGTTGACATCGCGCGCTCGCGCCCACTCCTCTCCTTGCAAGCGGGTGAACTGCCCTCGTCTGCTTATGTATCGATCAAATTATGTGTGATTAAAAAAGACAATGAGCTCTACCGCCGCGGCGAGTATGAACCGCCATGGCTGTCGATACCTCAGGATAGTGGACAACGACAGCGCGCAAACGCGGTCGCATCGCAGGTTCGGAGCAAGGCGGTGTTTTTGGCAAAGCAAATGGTCACACCCTCATCAGCCTTGGAGGACCGAGTGCTTCACCTTGAAATGCGTGCTCGACTCGCCGCTCTCACCCAGGGGCTACCTCTGTTAGAGGCTGTGTTGCAGGCCAAGCAGCTGTCTCCGTATCAACTTTACTTGGCACTTTGTTCGCAGCTGGGGTTTTTAGTTGGTCTGCGTCCAACGGCAGTGCCACCAATTCTGCCCGCTTGGAATCATGCCGAGCCTGCTACCAGTCTGTCGCCGTTGCTTGATATTTTAGAGGGTTTTGTGGCGGAGATCAGTCAAGAATGGCGAACCGAAATGTTCACCCTCAATGGCGAAGCCTTTGAAATACACCTTGACGGGGAATGGATCGGAGAGCGCCTTGTAGTAGGAATGTCTGGTCAGACTGACCAAGAACTGGTCGCATGGATGAGCGGTGCCGTTATTGGCTCATCTAGCGTTTGGAGTAGCTTGAGCGATCACCGTGTCTTGGGTGCCACGCGCAAGCAGGTGTTGGAGGTTCCCGAGTTAGGGCTGCGCGGTAATAACGGGCAAATATTGTTCTCAATCATTGTGGACCCGCGCATTGTTCTAAAAGATCAGTCTTTCGTAATTGGCAATGTGAATATGACACGTAAGGTGCCGCGACCTCAACAGGTTGTTTTGTACCTTAAAGGTTGAGATGCGGATGCCTAAGGATGCACAAATGACTTCGATGCAAATAAACGACCCTATGCGTATGAGTCTGACCGAGGGGGATACGGCAAAGATCGATGCTGCGTCCCATCAGCTGCGTCAATTTTATTTAGCGTTGCAGCGAATTGCGGCTGCTGCGCAGGGCTTAAATCAGGAGCAAAGCGCAGAGGGTGCTGCAAAAATCAGTGACCGGCTTATCGAGTTGATTGAGCTACAGACCTTAGAGGCACAGCGCCAAGGTGGACGGATGTCCTTGGACAAGGAGGCGCACGCGCGCTACATCAAGGCGGCGTTAGCAGACGAATTTTTACTTGCACTCGATTGGGAGGGGCGAGGTTACTGGCGGCAGTGGCTGCTTGAAGAGCGCCTTTTCAATAGCAGCCAAGCTGGCGAAAAAATATTCCATTCGGTTGATGCAATCTTGAGTTCGAGAGATCCTTCCCACCGGGGTATCGCACTACTTTATTTATACGCGTTGTCGCTCGGTTTTCAGGGGCAGTTTAGAAGCGGAGACGAGCTCGAGACGCTTGCTGTTTACAGACGAGACCTCTTCCAGTTCATTTATCAGCGTCCAGCAGAGGCCTCAGGGCGGGAGCGCTTTGTGTCTGACGGTGCATATCAAAGCACCATTTCGCACCTTACCGGCGATCGTGCGCCAAAGCTTAGTCGGGGTAAATTATTTTTTGGACTTGCCTTTTTCATACTGCTGGTGGTTTCGCAGGTAATTTGGCTGTTCATATCTCATCCGTTAGAGGAAATTTTGGATAGTTCCCCAGCATTTAGCGCTATTGCGTCAAAGAAATAAGGCGAATAACGTGCTTGACTATTTAACAACTCACTCTTGGACGATTTTTTTTGGTGTCTTGGCGATTGGCGCCTTGATCTTGTTAGCGCTCATTATTTCGGCTGCCATTAAGAAGAACGAAGCACCAATGCCTGAGAAGGTTGAGGCTGATCGAGGCAAGGGTATTCGTTTGCGTTTTTTGAGAAAATCATTTCGTCGCGCGGTGGAGTTTGTCGAGACTAAGCTAGCCTCTCGCTCACAGAAATACAACTACCACTGGAGCATTGTTTTTGATGAGGGAACTTCTCGTGACGCGGTACCGTTTGACCAGTCGGGCATTCCGCAGTCGTTTGACTTCAGTGCAAAAGGGGACTCATCAGACAAGGGCCTTCAATGGGATGTTTTTGACAGAGGGCTTACCGTCCAATTCAAGTCTGATTTTTTGGGGAAACACACAGAAAAGGATATTGTTGATAACAAAACTTGGAGCGACTTTCTAACACTCGCGGAGAACTATCGTTCCGAGAGACCTTTCGACTCCGTGGTCATTGCGATTCCATTCTCGGAATTACTCACCAATGACCCCTCGGCCGATGCATCCCTGGCTCAGCGTGCACGCGCACTGCAAAAGCGAATTTTGCAGGCACAGGTTCGTTTCGCTCTGACCTTCCCCGTTTATATCCTTGTGACAGAGTGTGAGTCAGTGCCTGGCTTTGCCAAATTCGCAGCCGCACTTTCACCTCCCATGCGCAATAGCATAATGGGTTGGTCTAACGCCCTAGAGCTAACAGCCCCATTTCTCCAAGACTGGGTTGATAGTGGGCTTGATAGCGTCTTGGCAGATGTCCAAGAGGCAAGTATTGAGCTAGCAGCCTTGGCCCCAGGAGGCCAAGAAAGTAGCGGGCACTTTATGTTGCCGTTGCATCTTGAAAAAGTAAGACATGGATTACGGCTCTTTATAAGAGAGGTATTTAAGCCAAGCAGTTACCACTCTGCGTTCCCACTCAGAGGCTTTTACTTCACTGGGGATGTCAGCCCCGAGTCGCAGGTTTTGGCGATCAGGTCGTCCAATTTAGGGGAGGCGGAGGGAGCTGAGACGCAACCAAAAGATGTTTCCGAGCAAACCTTTGACCTCAAAGCACTCGATGAGGTTGCGCGCTCTGCGGTGGAGGCCATAAACCGGGATCCTGTAATTTACCGTGAGCCCGTTTTTTTAAGGGACTTTATAGAACTGAAGGTCTTTTCAGAAACTGGTCTGGTTCGGAAAGCCTCGAGCTATCGAATGCGCGTTTCTGGCTCAAACAGGTTATTACGCTGGGCAGGTGTCGCCTTGATTGGCTTCTGGTGTGTCGCTCTTGTGGGCAGTAGCATGCGCCTAGCTTGGGTAAAGGACGAAAGACTCACTTTGGAGAGAAAGCACCAAGCGCGGGATATAAAGAACCTGACCCGTGATCCAAATGAATCGCTACCAGACCTGATTGAGAGGCTCAAAACACAGCTCTCGCAGGAACTTGAGATTGCCAGCAATGCAGTCAGACCTCGTGAGCTGGTGTGGGCAATAATGATGCCGGGCTCTTGGCCTATATTCAACGACCTGAATGAACAACTCAATGTACATTTTTCCCACATCATTGCCAGGAGCCTGCAAGAAGACTTACGCCGCCTAACCTACGCACGTATATCGGATCTGACCGGTTCGCGTTTAGACAATATTACGGGCACGCTGAGTCTGGAGAAAACCTGTGCGCTACCCAAGGGCTTGGTAAAGAGTGATGGTCTAACGCTCGAAGCCGCGGTCGATCCGGAGGATCAACCTTCGTACTTTCCACTGATGCAGTATGTCGATATGGTCCATGCGATCAGCGATGCGAGCAGTGTGATCAACAGATTTAGCCTGAATGACCCGAGGGTTCCCGCGTTAGTTGAGCTTCGCGAGACGCTTACGCTTCTGCTTGGCGCAGCGCCAGCATTCGACGTTAATGGTGCATACGCTTTCTTAAGTAGAGGGCGTGAGGACACCGCGTCGGTCGAAATGCAAAACGTTCGCCCAGCTTTCGAATGCGCATTGGGCATGGGTCTTGCAGAGTTTAGAAAATCTTTATTTGAGAATAGCAAGCTTACTCAGTTGGAGTCGCGAATCGCCGGACAATTAACGGCCTTCTCTTCTGAGAGGGACACAGCGGAAGATCCTGGCGCTTGGCGCATGTTATCGGCTAACCTAAAAGAAGAGGAGCAAATTTTTAGCAGCGGGCGTGGAAGTTGGGTTAGGTTAGAGAAGATAAGTGACGATCCTTCCGTTCGCATGATGCTGAATAAAATCGCGACAAGCCCCTTGCTTGGAAAGGACGTTGCAAGACTTGCGAACAAGCAACTACAAGCCGACTTTGACGCGTTTAAAAGCAAGTGGACGGAGGCAGTAGAAGGCGGCGTATCCAAAGGCGATCTTATCTGGGACCAAAAAACTGGGGCCTGGGAGACCTCTAAGGACAGGAAAGCGTTGAGCCTTTCTGTCGAAAAGTTGTTGTCAGGTCCTTGGAAAGAGGTCCACTCAAAGCCGGTTTTACCTGATGCAGATAGTGATGATTATTTAAGCTGGGACGTTAGTAAGTTGGACGAAGCGCTGGCCATATCCGATGAAATGCGAAAAATAAAGCAGGAGCTGATGCCCGGTGTACCCTTCAAGTACCGTGCGAATTTTGATAGGTTTATCAACCAGCAAATCACCTTCCGCACTGCGGGGTTGGTCTCTGATGCGGTCGTGTGGAGTAGCATGCCTGCAGGGAACAAGGCAGACCGTGAGTCGGCCAATGCAAGGATCGCCAAAATCGCGATGCTGTTCAAATGGCTCAACGCTAAAGATTTATCCCGCCAAATGCAAAATTTGGTAAGCACAGAGGCAACGAATCGTCTTTATTTGATTAACGAAGAGTTCGTAGCGGCTGAATTGTTCGCGCCTCTAAATAGCAAGTTTAAAAATTGGCGTAACGAGATGCCCCCGATGATGGCGGCCTACGGCTTCGATGATATGGAGGCGTTGCAAACCTATGTGGATCAACAAATAATCGCGGCTGGTAAGTTTGCGCAGAGGGCATCCGCTGTTCTGTCACAGTTATCGGACGAAGAGCAGGTTAACCCCTTGGTTACCCGATGGGCCGGGATCGTCCAGGAGGTTGAGCGCTACAAATTAAAGAGTCCCCGTAGCGCGCTAGTGTCATTGGAAAAACTACTGCTTGCTGATCCGGTCAAATTCAAATTAGACGAATGTGCGTCTCAGGCTTTCGGGCGGAATGGCTCTCGCGGAACGAACTACTTCCAAGCCAAGTTCAATTCGCTACGCAGTAACTTGGCTTCGCGCTGTCAGGTCTTGGTAGCTGAAGGGTATCGAGCGGAATGGGACAATTTTGCGCAGCACTTTAATACAAATTTAAAGGGGCGTTTCCCCTTTGTGTACGCGGGTGCGACCGACGGTGTGTCGCCAGCGACGCTAGATGACATCAAGACATCTTTTGATTTGTACGCTTCTGCGAAAAAATCACTTGGGAGTAAGTTACAAAAGGATCCATCGATAAGCGCATTTGCAGAAAGCATGGATGAAATGGTTAATTTCATGACGCCCATCTTTTTATCTGACGGTAAGTTGGCGCCTGGCTACGATATTTCATTCGATTTCCGAGTCGCTCGGGAGCAAGAAAAATTTGCCAACACCATCATCGCTTGGGAGCTCCGCGTTGGTAAAGATGTACTCAAATCCGAGCAGCCTCGTCGTAAACTTTACTGGAAGCCAGGCTTTCCAATCTCCTTAAAAATGAGGCACGCCAAAGATGGTCCAATTAAACCGGCATCTCCAACTGGCGATGAATTCATACAGCCGTCCGGTCAAAGCGTTGTGCTGTCCGCAAGAACAGCATGGTCGTTGTTCGAATTGTTGTCTAGGTATGGGGACCCTGTTTCTCAGGGCTTGGTCGACGAGGGAGTAAACGTCCTGAGTTTGAAGTATCCGTGGACTAGTAGCGTCGTAAAGTTAACTGAGTTGCCTAGGAATGGTTTTGCGACGGTTGGGGTTGGATTTCAAATACGTCCTAGGGGTAAAAATGACTTACTCATTTGGCCTAGGGTGTTACCCATAAGTGCGCCTGATTGGAAAAATTGAGTTACTTGGTCAATGCGAAACTCAGTATAAAAATTACTAACTAACAATTGATGATAAGACGATGCGAGTGTGCCTCAGGCACGGATAAAAAGTTCAATGAAAATTTTCCGACTATGGAGATCTCTAATGGGTGCAATTGAAAAGATCAAGGAAGGGGTACTCCCGGCCTCTGTAGTGAGCGAGTTACTGCGACCGATATCATCACAGTCTTCTGCGGGTCACAGCATCCGCTCGGAGTCGTTATTTACCGAAATACGTTTCGCTCGGGATGAGGATGACCCGAATTTGCCTATGGGTGATTGGGCGCGGCCACTTAAAAAAGCTGACTGGGAGTTCATTGAATTCAATTGTGCTGCAGTCATAAAGCGCCAAAGTAAAGACTTTCAATTAGCGGCGTGGTTAACCGAAGCATGGATTCATTCCGGGCAACTAGAGGGTGCTCGAAATGGGTTGGCCCTCATACATGGTCTGATCGAGCAATTTTGGGAAGATGCATTTCCTGTGATTGAGCAAGGAGATGTCGATGCGCGCGTCGCCGTGTTTGAGTGGATCAACGACACCCTTGCTAGAACCCTTCGGTATCGCATGACCTTCGTTGACTTGATAGACCAAAAGCCGTCTTCTATCACCTGGGGGGATTGGGATGCCTTGAGCCAAAAGGCGCTTATCGCCTCATCAAGCACTGAAGAATCCGACCCTGCGCGTGAAGGCAAGATGGCGCTTACTCGCGCGTCGGTCTTAAAGAACGTACGTGACTACTCTGTGGAAGACCTGAAGAAAAGACGCTCTTTAGCAACTGAGTGTGACGAGCTAGTTGGCCTCATAAATACGGGGTTAGACGAAAAACTAGGCGCCGACCGACCGAGCTTAGGTCGCTTGCGTGAGACATTTTCAGATTTCATCCGGATTTATGAGTCAATGATTCCTGCGGTCGAGCGCCCAGTGCCCATAGAACCGCCACAAAACAGAGCCTCCGCCGTGATAGCCCGGCCGTCAACCTCGTTAAAAGGGATTCTCTCAATGTCAAGCAATACCCAACCCAGCCAAGTAGACAGTGCGACCTGGTCGACCCGAGCCGAAGCCTACGAAACGCTCGAACGCCTAGCTGATTACTTAGGCTCTATTGAGCCTCACAGCCCCACACCCTATTTAATTCGCCGAGCCGTATCTTGGGGGAAAATGCCGCTGCCTCAGTTAATGAATGAAATATTGCGTGAGGGTGGGGATTTGCACGGAATGATGAATATGCTCGGCCTCCAAAGAGATGATGTACCGCGGTATGACGAGTAGTGAAATCTCTGATCCACCGATCTATTTCTAAGAAATAACCTGCACTTTCGCTTATCAGTTTTATGATTTTTATTCGCTTACGGGTAAGTTTAAGTTTGTAAATTCAGTTAATTTTAGGAAGCCTCTTTACAACCCGGTATATTCTCAATAGCGGATGAAAATCAAATAATGAGCACGATGTATTACGAAAGCACAGTGTTTAACAAGCTTGATCAAGTGTACAGGGACGATGCGGCTATTCGTTGTAAAACTACGATCAAATTAAGCGGAGTTATCTATGCCAAGTGAGCAACTTACTACCCCTTCTGGAAATCGAGTATTTCCTACTCCAGAAGTTTGGAGACAATTAACAGGCGTCAAAGCGGGAGGGAGCCACGCTTTTCAACGCTTAGATGCAGCCTACTTAGCGTACGTGCGGGCGCAAAATACCAAGGACGACGTAGGGAAGGAGTTCAAGGAGTTACAACAGGCTTTTACAGAATACGAGGATAAAAAGCTGCAGAATGCTAACGGTTGGCACCTGTTTGGAAAGACGAATAGGGACACCAATCACGTTTTGGAAAATTTAAAAAATTTCCTGGCAGGGGGTCTACCGTCTTCTGAAGAAAATATTGACGCTGTGAACTACACTTTCGAACGTTTGCTTCGTCTTAGGGTTAGTCTAGGTGGAGCGAAGGTTCAATTGAAGGAGGGCACAGCGCAGAAGGCCCTTGGCGCGGCAGTAGATAAGTATAAGGCGATAAGCAAGCATGGTGTTTTTGGATCAGCATCCTTCATTGAAGACCTAAAAGAACAAGCAGAGAGGACGGATAGAGCAAACCAACCTCGCGGCAACGGTTTAGCGAATGCAGAGACAGCCCAAGGTTTTTATAGCGCTGCGAAGGGTGTCCAAAAAACTGTCACAGAAACGAAAAATCTTCTCCATGAAGGTACGTCTATATTCAACGATAACCTTTCGAAGGCGCTTGGGGTAAAGCCCGATGATCCAGTTTTTTTACGGATTGTGACTCTTGGTTCGGAGGCCTTTGGTCCAGAGAATTTTAAGGAGCTGGTGAGTGTAATTCCAGTTCTAAATACGGTAGTTGGTGCCGGTAAGCTCGTGAAAAGTATTGCGGATGCGGCGAGTCTTTATTGCAAGTATCACGAGTGCAACGCGGTGAAGACCACTATCGTGGCCCCGGGTGATGCCACGGAAGCCATCGCAGGTTTAGAAAGGATGTTGAAAGCGGATTTCAATAAAGCTACCGTTGCTGTAGCTGAAGGGACAACGAAGCTTGTTGCAGGCCTTGACGTCTCGGGTGCTACAGGAGCTGTCGTCGGTGCAACCTGGGCAGTGGCCCACTTGTTTGAGGGAATGGTCACCTTCGGACTACAGTACTACCAGATGTTGGCGGCGAATAAGGTGTTGGACAGCTGGAAAGTGATGAAAGTCAGGTTGGACGGTGAAATTGATCTCGTCAGTATGGCATCTATCGGTTTGGGCAGAAATACCAATGACATAGAGAGGAAAGACAAATCTAGAGCTCGTCATAGTGCAGGCGACCTAAAGGCTAACCATTTCATTGGGGCTATGCGGGAGTGCCCGCTACTTGGCTGTTATTTCTTAACGAAATCACCAGCGGCAGACCTGCTTGAAATCGTATCTGCCGATCTACAAGCAAACATGAACAAACCGTTTTTCTCAACGATTTACGAAATCGATGTTGGGAGGATTGAACAGCTTAGAGCTTATGCGCAGGATGTTCTGACCAATTCACGCTTTGAGGTAACGCAAGACCTGAGTCAGCGCAAGACCAACTCAGACATCTTGGAAAATGACAATATATCGCGTGTGCAGACGGCGAAGGCAGAGTTTGCGGCAAAGTTGACATCGAACATCGCAAATAGGCAGGCGGCGGCAAACGCCAAATACATAGCCGACCAGAATAAAATAAAAAACGCCCACAGGCTAAACCTTTTAGAATTAAATTCCGCAGTCGGCCTAATTTTGAAAAAACGGATAGAGGCAGAAAATGCGGCACATAATCTATTAAAAGAGGGGTTGGAAAAACCGGAAGAAGTTGATCCTCAAAAACTGGAGAAACGAAAGAAGGGAGTCATCGAGGCGTTAAATGCATACGATAGGGAGACCAGCGGTATTCATCGACTACATACATGGAGAAACGACGAATCAGTTACGGCTCAAACAGAGCTTAGAAGGTTGTGTAATGTACATGGACCCCGCGGGTCAATAGAGCTAGAAGCGGTTGTGACTTATTTAATCTCCAAGACTAATTGCCCTGCTCATTGCCAACTTAGGCCATTAAAGGGTGCCTCGCGTCTCAAAAAACTACTCAAAGAATATTACGAGAGAGCATAAACAAAAAGTGGCGTGGTGCACTCATGAGGGTGTCCCGAATTCTGTGTAAACGGAGCGAGTGTTAATTCGTCGGCATCCTTTCCCCAAATTGAATGGTAAATCGGTTCAGCACAGGCTTCCAGTTTTGCACCGGCATCGTCCACTTCTTGGCTATGTTGTTCAACGCCAAATAGAACAGTTTGAGTAACGCCTCGTCGCTGGGGAACGCCCCACGGTTCTTCGTGATCTTGCGCAAGCTCATGTTCACTGACTCAATCGCATTGGTCGTATAAATGATCCGCCTGACCTCCGGCGGGTAGTCGAAGAACGGCGTGATGCGCTCCCAGTTCCTGCGCCACGATTGCACGATCGGCGGATAGTCAGCTCCCCACTTTTGTTCAAACTCATGCAAGGCAGCCGTTGCCGCTTCTAGGGTCGCCGCCGCATAAACGGTGCGCAGATCAGCCGCCACCGCCTTGCGCATCTTCCAGCTCACGTAGTTCAAGCTGTGGCGCACCATGTGCACCACACACAACTGAACAGCCGTTTGCGGGTACACCGATTCGATCGCTTCGGGGAACCCCTTCAAGCCATCCACGCAAGCGATGAAGATGTCTTGTACGCCCCTATTCTTGAGTTCAGTCACCACTTGCAGCCAGAACTTTGCACCTTCCGTTTGAGCAATCCACAGACCCAGCAGCTGCTTGTTGCCCGTGAGACCAATGCCCAGCGCCAAGTACACCGCTTTGACTTTGACCGCCCCGGCATCTCTGGATTTGACGTGGATGCAGTCCAAATAAACGATGGGGTACAGCGCATCTAGCGGGCGTGACTGCCAAGCCTTGGCTTCGTCTATTACCGCATCGGTCACTGTAGAGATCAGCGTGGGTGAGACCTCTGCGCCGTACATTTCTTCGAGGTGCGCTTGAATCTCACGCACCGTCATGCCACGCGCGCGGATCGAAAAATCGATATACATCAATGCAAATTCCCGCTATGTGCTCGGATCTAAAACTCCATATACATTGACGTGATCAGCGGACTCGCTCACCGATTGAAAAGTTCATACACATCCAACGAAGTTGATGATGGAGTAGTCGGCTCGAAAATCTATGCATCTCGATTCAGATGGCCATAACGCGCGGATTGAAAAAAACATACACATCAAGCAAACCGGTTGCGCGGTCTACGGATTGAAAACTCCATACACATTGATTCAAATTGCCACCGGGTGCTCGGATCTAAAATTCCATATACATTGACGTGAACGGAGGGTCGTTCGTCGAATGAAAAATTCATACACATCTAACGAAACGGAGACTGGAGTAGGGCGCGAATGTGTACTTTTAGCGAGGCACCGTCAAAAGTATTTACGGTCAACCCGCTATTGGTTCTAAAGAATCATTTTTAATTGGAGCTTTATAATTACTGAGTATGCTACTCCCATACTACAAAGCCAGTTCTACATTGTCCGTCTTCAAATGGTTTGAGACAGATGGGTTAATTTCTCAAAGGAGAGATTGGCTCATTGGTTTCAAAGTTTAAACGGTTTCAATTTGATGTTGTAGTCGCCTGCTTTGGATTGTTTGCTCTTTGATTGCTCTCCT
>Ga0206129_10002056_pt1 | contig 25820 bp, 30 predicted proteins | sample Helgoland_Spring_8_FD_148616 | JGI IMG/M metagenome (GOLD analysis project Ga0206129, IMG submission 148616) | Pelagic subsurface seawater microbial communities from Kabeltonne, Helgoland, North Sea - Helgoland_Spring_Bloom_20160502_2 | ecosystem: Environmental > Aquatic > Marine > Epipelagic ...
GAGAAGGTGTCCGCCATTCCCGCAGAAGTTGACCACGACCGCGAGCTAATGGGGGGCAGTCGTGAAGAGCGCGAAATACAATATCAATTTCCAACCATCGACAAGCTCAAGCTAAAGAAAGGCATGGCAGTCAAAGCACAAAGACGAAGCTGGAAGATTGACAGCTTCCAGCGTGGTCGCGCAATGACGACAATCACGATTATAGAACCAAATAGAATAGAGGAATAATGGACGTTTCCATCGAGGTTGAACAAGACACATTGAATGCGTTTAGTCGCAACATTGATAAGCTTGTCGCTTTGACTGGAAAACCAGTGCAAGAAATATTAAAGCAACAAGGCAGGCTGTTTGCAGTATCAGCAGCTAAATACACCGAGCGATATGGCGACACAGCAGCAGTTGGCAAAAGGCACAAGAAAGACGTTGAAAATTCAATAAGGAGAATTTACAAGCCTGCACGCGCTGCCACGCCACTAATCATGAAGCGGTGGGGAAAAAAGGCGGGTGTTAAGTTTCAGAACTACATAAGACGGCGAGACACAGCAAAAGCGCAAGAGATGATTGACAAAAGCAACATTGGCTTTTTCTATAAGCGTGACCTCAAGGTGATTCAATGGGATGGTGGCGGAGCACACACACGATGGATAAAGAAGCGAGGCAAAGCACCGGTGCACCTGGTGTTTGAGGTTCAAAAGCTTAATCAGTTTATAAGAGACAAGAAGCTACAAGTTGGCGCAGCTAAACACGGCTGGGCAAAGGCAGCCAAGATGCTTGGACACAAGGGAAGTGGCAGAGGAATGCCAGCATGGTTTGCAAGCGGTAGCAAGCAGTTCGGCAAGGGGCATAAAACGCGAGGATTCGGCAGAGTCACAGGCAGGAACTACAATGCAGAGCTTACGGTGGCTCATTATGGAAAATACGGATTCAGTCGCACAACAATGAATGGCGTATGGAGAAGCCGCACAAAAATAATGATCAAAGACATCAACCGCAAAATGCAAGCGGTGCACAGAAAAAGATTTAAATAACACACCAGAATTATGGCAACAATCAGACAACCGACAACAAGGAGCGTCGAAACAGCAATCGTCGCACACCTTAAGAAATACGCAGCACTCAAAGGGTGCGCTGTAATTGCAAAGGGAGACGCGTCAGAGGCTCCTGACAAGCTTCCTTGCATTGTAGTGCATTGTTCATCTGCACCGCGTCACAGCGACATTATCGGCTTTTATGCGCGTGATGCAGAGGTGAACGTTACGCTATACGCAGACAGCGAGCAAACCACCGAGTCACAATGCGAGAAATACGCCGGCGACATGGAAACGTGCCTCGATTGGGTTGATGGACTCAAGACACAATTCAACGCACCCACCAGCGGGCAAGATACACGCAAGATTCGTGGCGTGTATCTGCATGAAATCATTACATTCGGCACAGAGTATGATACAGAGGGCACCATGTGGCAGAGGTCAGCAACAATGACAATGGTCGTGCAGGAAATAGACGAATAAGTTGAAATCATGCTTTTTAATAACACCAATCAATTAATCTTATGGCAGCAGTAATAAAAGGAGACACTTACGTGTTCGGCATCGACTCAGGTGCAGTGACAAACGCAGTTCTCACATCAATCAATTTTAATTCAGAATTTGCCAACACAGGGCAGGTTCTTAACGAAGACGGTCAGATCGTCCACGAGCGCATGGATGACTTACAAACTACAGGCAGTTGTACTATGCAATTCACAGCGGGCAACGATAGGGATCTTGCAGACAGTTTTGACACATTCACATACGACGGTGTAAATTATTACATCACAGAGATCACCAAGACCAGCACCAACAACGGTTTTGCTGAGATGAGCTTTAACTTTGAGTTTGTTGACCACACAAGCAACGCAGTCGAGACACCCGAATAACCCTTAAAGAATTTAATACAATGGCAGAAATTACCAAAGGCACACCCGTTTATGTATGGGGCACCGACCACACAATAACCAGCGCGAACGTCACCAACATCAGCACGACAAAGTCATACGGCAACGTGCAGACAGTCGTTAACTTCAAAGGCAACGAGGTCGAGAAGCGCATGGACGACACAGTTGAGACTGGCACCGTCACACTTCAATACCAAGCAGCATTCGCACCAGCAACGGCTGGCTCAAACATTACATTCCCAGGCGCAGGAGCATCCGGTGCCGACGTTGTTTTCTTTATTACAGGCATCGCAGACAGCCACACAAACAACGGCTTCCGCGAGACTACTTATAATATCAAGAAGACAGAATACATCACTCTGACCTAATGGAATGGATGACAGGTTTTTCCAGGCACTCATTGGCGCATCTAGTCGCGTGTGCGGTTACGACATAACCGCGCTCAGTCCTTGGCATCACCTAATACTTCAAGCTTTAAACTCGCCTGTGCTAACTCCAGACAAGGAGACTAGCGCGGGCGATTTGCTTTTATTCTTGAAGGTTGTCAGTTGTGATTGGCCACACACGCCCAACCTAGATGCAACCTGGCGAGATCGCTTATGGTATCGCAGACTTAAAAAGCACAAGGTTCTCAAGCGTGAGGTTGCAAAGCTCAAAGAATGGCTTGAGGCACAGCTATCAGCGCCAGTCCTATGGCGGAAAGAAGACAACGACACAGGCAAGACACTTTCATCTCCGAGCATATTTGCTCTTGTCGTTGGCTTAGTAAGCAAGGGCAACATCACGCTCGAAAAAGCATGGAACATGAGAATAGCAGAGGCACGCTGGTATGATGTTACGCTGGCAGAGCTAAACGGTGCCGAGTTGCGCATCGCATACGAAAACGAAGACGAAGAAATCAAAGAGAGACTGCCAGAAGTTGACGACGACATGGCAGTCACAATCGCAAAACGCAATCTAAGCCAAGCCGACTTTGAGCGGTGGCACAAATCCTTTTTAGCCAACAAAGATGAGCAATAACCAAATAGTTTACAAGATACGTGCCGACGGAAAAGGCTATGTAAAAACCTTGCAAAAGATGCGAGGTGACACTAAGAAGTTTGGCACCGAGGTCAAAAGCCAAATGTCAGGCATTAGCGGTGCTCTAAAGGGGGCGTTTGCGTTTGTTGGTGTGGCATCATTTAAGAATGTAATTGACGAGGTTGCACAACTTGGCCGACTCGCTAGAAACATCGGTGCAGACTTTGAAGGCTTTCAAACAGTAACAAATGCGGCGCGGCAGTTTGGTGTGGAGGCTGAGACAGTTGCCGACGCCATCAAAGATCTTGACGTAAAGATGACAGACGGCTCACTTGGTGCAAAAGCATATGCAGAAGTTTTTGACTTGGTGGGCATTAGCCTAGATGAAGCCATGGGCATGAGTTCGCTGGAAAGATTCTATGCGTTTGCTGACGCTGTAAAAGCAGCAGATGGTCAGCTTTCTATGTTTTCTGCCGACGAGATCAATGATGCAATGTTTAGACTCATACCGCTTCTTGAGCAAGGTGCTGATGGCATCAAGCGCATGGGTGATGAATATGTGAAGTTTTCAGACGCACAGCGCAAGATGGCAGAGACCGGAGCGAGGGAGTGGGACAATTTAACACACAACCTCACATGGCTTGTGTCAACCCTTGCAGGCGCGGTAATTCCATTCATGCAGAAGCTTGCCCACACTGTTGGCGTGGTGCCAGGTGAAATATTTTCAATGTTGACGTTTGTTGGCAAGGCAATGGAACAACTGTTCTCAGGTGATTTCAAAGGCTTCGCCAACACAATGGATGGCTATTATGACCACATGTCAGGCATGTTTGGTAGGCTTAAGGATGAATACGCCGAGATATGGTCAGACACGCCAGACACCACAGAAACACCAGAGGGGAGAGACGCCAGCGGTGTAAGTGTAGCCACAAGAGATGAAGAAGCAAAAGCAAAAACCGACGCTCAGAAGGAACTGGACAAGCAACTCGCAGAACAAGAGAAGCGCAAGCAAGCGTTGATGACTGACGAGGAAAAACTCTTAGACATACAAAAGAAAAGGCTGGAAGTTGAAAAAGAGCTTGATGAGCTTGGCACACGGTTACACGAAGAGGGCGCAACACCTGACGAGGCTCTCAAGTTGGCTAAAATGACCACTGAGTGGGAAGAGCTACAAACAGCAGAACAAAAGAAACAGCTTGAGATTCAAGAGAAGATTAAGAGCATCAAAGAAGCTCAAAAGGAACAGAACGACGCACAAGCCAAACGAGATGCAAAAGCGCTAGAAGATGAGCTGAAAAGAGAGAATGACATCAGAGGTGAAATAGCAGGAGAAAAGAGCGACCGCGAAGAAATAGGCATGGATGATGAGCAGATTCTTGAGCGCAGGAAAGCTCAACTCAAGAAGATGCAAGAAGACCTCTCCAAGGGGGCGTTTGAAGGGCCTGACGATGTGGCACAAGCAGAGCTTGATATTGAGTCATTAAAAACTGAAATTGCAGGCTTATCACAGAGCATCAGCGAGGATCGAGATTCAGACGCAGCAGCAATCGCAGAACAGCGTGAAATGATCGAGTCCGAGCGCAAGCGACGCGAGGAAATCGGCATGTCAGACGAAGAGATTTTGGCAAGGCGCAAATCCGAACTAAAGGAAGCGACGGCTGCATTTGCCAATCTTGGCGAAGATCCAAACAAGGACGGCGCTGTTGACGCCGATGATGACATTTTCAGAAACGAGGCAGAGCTTGATCTAGAAAAACGAAAGTCAGAAATCGCACAACTAGAGCAAAGCATCGCCGACCAAGACACAGACCCGCAGACAAGCATCATCAGCTCATCACTAGCAGCCATTGGCGGCGGTGGCGGTGTCGCAGCGTTTGGAAACGACCCTGTGCTCAACGAGAACAAGAAACAATCTGGTTTACTTGCTCAGTTAGTTAAGCTACAAGGAGGCACGGCAGAAGGTGGAACATTTGAGAACCCAGAGCTATGATCAAAAAGGGAGAACTAACAATAGATGACATTACACGGCGCAAGCAAACGGACAGCACCTACATCGTTAAAAATGACGGCACGATTGAGGCATCGCTGACTTTTGTTACGGACAAAACCAATATAGATTCATTGCCAAAAATAGACGACGAACACCCCGATGATGTGCGTCTGCAATGCTACAATCGCACATTGACATATGGTAACAACGGTTTAGTCACATGCACCTGCTCATACTTTGGTATTGCGGTGGTTGGCACCACACAGAAAACCGAGCCTGTGATATCATATGACGCAGGCACAAATCAAGAACCCGTAGAGACGCACCCACGATGGAACACCATAGGAGGCGAACCAAACGCACCAGAGAATGGAGCACAATATGATGAAGACACAGGGCAATTCTTAGGTTTTGCTGGTGATGATGCTGGCGATTTGCTGGGTGTTCAGTATTATTTAACACCAGCAACCAACTTTACAATGACATATTGGACGACTAAACAACCAGATCTAAGCAGAAGACTAAAGGTTGTGAAAGATCCAGAAATTGGCACAAAGATATTCCCACGCATCCCTAATGTCAAAAACTTCCTTTTAGTTGACATGCCTTATCGAAAGGTGGGCACCATTTACCAAGTCACAGAGCAATACACGGGTAGTGGTGATCGTGGTTGGAATGAAAAAATTTATAAAACTATGCCTACTGGATCATGAGAGTCATAAAAGGTAATAATTTACAAGACGCAGTCGCACAACCTGGGCGCACAATAGTTGAGTCGTCTGACGGCACACTGGAGGGCGTCGTTGTTTGGAAGGTTGATTCCTCGCTTGTGCCAGTTGCGGATTCTACAACAACCAAGATACTACCCATGGTTGCGCTTGGTGATGGTGAGCCAGGTGATTTGCACCCAGATGACAGCAGGCTGGAGTGCTATAACCGCACGCTGTCATATGGCACAAACGGAATATTGACATGCACCGCGTCATACTTTGGGCTTGTGCAGTCACAAACAGACTACCAGTTGAGTTTTACGGGTGGCACACAGGTTGACAGGATAGAGACGCATAAAGACTTTGAGGACTTTGCGGGAACATCGGCAGTACCATTGAATGGCGCACAGTTTGACGAGGATACGGGTGAGTTTATTGCATTTACCGAGTTTACTGATGGAGGGGAAGATGTTAGCAATAGCGGTGAGTTTTCCAACTTTTTGGGTGTTCAAAACTATCTTGTTCCATCGACCACCATAACGATTTCCTGGTGGCAAGAATCGGTTCCAAAGCCAAGCACTTTGGCTGTTGTTACAGACACTTTACCAAGGGTTGAAGAAACAAGAAAACCCAAGGGCGTGAAAAACTTCTTGCTCATCAACGAGACATATAATCAAGTGGGCAACTTTTATCAAATCACACAAAATTATCTGGGAAGCTCAGTTGATGGGGGTAAGGGTTGGAACAAAACAATTTACGACACTAAAAACTAATGCCATCTAAAAATTACAACGGCAACGCCCGCCCACTTGGTGAGCCAACAAAAGTAAAAGGTGGAAACATGCAAGGAGCCATCGGTGGGCTTGAGGCCAAGGTCGCCAAGATGCAACCAGCTCAAAGCATGGACACAGGAATGATTCAGTTGCCGAATGGTCGCGTGCATGTGCCTAGGAGGGTGAGGGCTGTCTCTGGTAGCGGAGCCAAGTGCACACCGTGGAAACCCCGCATTGTTGATGAGCGCGAAGAGGGAGCACAAGAACCAGACTATAAGCTTTATTTAAACCCTGGCACGGTCAACGGCATATTATCAGCAACTTGGAATAATTCCGTTAACGTGCCAAAACCACCAGAGGAAAACCCACCCGCTAAATTCATCGTGTTAAATTTAACATTCACGCAAGGTCAACTTAATGCAATAAACTACACACTTGAGGGATCAATTCCCTCGGCAGGAAATCTTGATCCGATTGGTCGCAACGCCCTGCCAAATACATTGAAAATAATCATTGGCACACTTGTCGGTTTACAGTCATGCATGATTTACGATAACAATCTAGCCGTTGATACCGTTGATGTGTTCCATGAGCGATTAAGTGGAATCACACTTGGCGAGCAGCCTTTTTATGTGTGGTATAAATACCAAACCAGAGCCATTGATTAATGGGAAACGTATACACATCAGCTCAAACAACCAGTGGCAACCCTGTTTCATGGGTGACTGGTAGCACATACGGAGTTGGAACAACTTTTCTTTCTCAAACGGGACGTACAAAGGTCTATTTTCAAGGCACATCTTTGGTAACCACAGCGCCTGCAGAAATCATTATCACTGATGGTTCTTACGCACAAAACATCAAAGCAGTAATCACCAACAAAACAGGTGAAACGCATTGGCAAGGTATTGGAGAAAGCAGCAATTCGTTCACAAGTGCGGCGACGTTATCCGACAGCGGAGGCGGCGCTGGGATAACCTATGTCAACACTCAGACCCAATCACTACTCAAATCAACGAGCATGTCGTCTGATGACTTAAGACGTGCCTCAACTCTCAACGTTGATGGCTCTATTTACACGGATGAAACAACTTACGAAAACAAAACGACTAAATATCAAACAGATCAATCCACCTCCTCTTTCACTATCTCAACAGGTGCAGCAGGGCAAACCTATACAGGTAGTGTTCCTGTTTGCACATCCACCACCAAGTCAACAAACGACACTGACAGTGCTTCAACAATGTTCTCATCCGTCGATCAGACACTTTCACTAACCAGATATACAGACGAAGATTCATTTGAAGACACATATACGTATAGAACAGCATCAACAATCACCACAACGCCAGCGTGTCGCACAAACTGTGTTAGAGTATACGAGTATTATATAGACACCAATGAGGCATTGACCGTATCATCGGACGCCAATGGCAATGAACTGGTCACAAAAGACATTTATACCACAAGATATCTTGGCCCTGGTGTAATTAAAATTACAGAATCAAGACCTGATGAAGTTTTAAAAATAAACAAAGGATACATTAATGCCACAATAACAGACTCCGCACAAAAAAGTATAAAAAGAACAATAGGCAACACAAACCAACTTATTTATTCATGTTATACACACAACGAAAACGCTGATATTATTACCACGAATATCACCTACAATTATGGACTCACCTACACTAGATATGATCTAATTCATGCACCAGTATATACATTAACTCAACTAACGAGTGAACCAACAACGACAACTGTAATTGGAGTTTTTCCATATTATCACACATATACAACAGATGATACAACTGGCGCAAGACAAGTCGGATACTTATCACTGGAGCAGGAGACCACAATGGCTGGTTCATCGAAACAAACAACGGTTTCTTATACATCAGATTATACTGGTATTACTTCATTCAGTAAATCCGCTTCACTCTCAGAATCATTTTCAGGGTCGTTCACGTATACATCTGACACAAACAACCCCAAGACATACAGTGAAACCCGTGTTTTTGCATCGGGTAGCACAACTTATATTGATGGTGCAGAGGAAGAGGCACGGCACTACCTCTTAGATGAAATCAAGTTGGTAGGGTTCTACCCATCTCCATTGGTAGGCTTGCGCGACTATGTTCCTGCAATGGCGCCTGGCACAGTTGCTTTTGGGGTATTACCTGACGCTGACTTATATACATCGCACATCCCCTATAATTCGCTCAAGTGGGCAACCGATGGCGAGGTGTTTACAAATTATAATGACTCCGTTATCACGGCGCAGATGGTGCGGAAATTGATTAGCAACTCCGTTTCATTGATCCCAACAGGTAAATGTTTTGATATTAGCAGCACTACAAGCGCAACATACAAATGGATGACATCCAGCGACTGGCCACAATCAGCAACGAGCAGCCAAATGTCGGCACGGTTTGCTAGCACGTCCACATACACTACAAGCGTGGGGGGTATAGGAGACACATCACGCGTGACGCGAACAGCGACAGATTATAAATCATTAACAATGAGTTTGTCTCTTGATTCACCTATTAACGAAGCAAGCGCGACAGATAACTTTGTGGTTGTTAACGATACAAACATGACAATTGACAAGCTCAATTCTTTTTATGATGTTGCGGTTGGCATTAACCATAAAGATAAAATGTCGCGAAATCGAAACATTTACTTTCCCGCAGGACATTATTCTATTACAAGATACCCAGAAAACCAAGGAACAAGCGACGTGCAAAAATACACAACACAAAGCACTGCCGCATGGCTTCAAACTGTTGACGACAATGTTAGATTGCGCATCAGCTCTGAGCCGCTTTGTTATATTGAAACATATAAAGCCCTTGCTGGGAATGCGGGTGCAGGGGCTGGATTTTCAACTGTGCGCAATGAATTTAATTACGATGATGATGAATTTTTCCCATAAACCATAAATCATAAAACAATGAAACTAGCAATATACACATGCGGAACAGAAGGATACACATATGCCATGACGGCACAAGCGCGACGAATACAGAGCTGTGTTGCAGTCTGCGACAGAGAACTTGAGATTCTAGTCCTTGTGGTCGGCGACGGCTCACAAGGCAACATAGAAGCCATTAATGAATACAAGCAACTGATACCAACTGCGACGATTGAACTACTGCATCATGACGGACTGAAAGCGGGTGAAAAAAACTATGATAATGCAACTCAACTTTTGATTGCACAACTCCGAACAATGGCAACAAGTCGAGCCATGTCATGGGGTGCAGACTATTGCTTGAGCCTGGATAGCGACGTTTTACCACCCAGCAACGCGCTGCGCTGTATGTTGGATATGGTAGAGTTTGATAATGGATATTATGGCGTTGCAGCGTGCCCGTATCCATCGCAAGGTGGAGGCGCATTTTTATGTGGCAGAGGCACGCCACAAAGACCTATATTGCCATGTTTTTATGAGGACGAAAAAGACATTCCTGAGAAGCTAATAAAGAAACGCGACAAGCTACGAGAGCGATGCGACAAGTATGGCGAGAAGGGTAAGCAACCACCCGCTGACTTGCTGGAAAAGCTAAAAGCAGCTGACAAGGAAATTGAAGCAATACCACCAAATGCAAATGTATTTACAATGAATGGTAAACAATGGCGGAAACGCGGGTGGTTCGACAATGCCTACCCAGGCATAGGGCTGGGCGCTGTTGTGCCTTCAGACTGGTGTGGTTTTGGTTGCACACTCATGAATAAGGAGGCATTATCTCTTTGCGACTGGAGTGGCTACGATGGCAGCGGAACGGAGGACTTATATATAAATTGGCACCGTTGGCATCCGAGAGGCATCAAAATAGCAGCAATTCCACACTGTCCATGTGACCACGTAGTTCGCCACAGGGAGGATAAAGGAAAGCTTGTTCATATTATCACAGGCCACGAGCTTGATGGCGAGTGTGTAGGACATCTTAGGCAGACACCACGCCCTTGGTATTCACACAACACGGGCGAGCGGTTTACCGACGGCAACGATGGGAATCTTTATTCAGCAAACAATGAATAGCACAATAGTATTAGGGAGGGGTTTTCTCGGTAGTGAGTTTGAGAGGCAAGGTTTCACCGTGTATGGTAGAGATATGCTGACATTCCCTTGCCATGAATTGTGTCAAATTCTTGCACCTTTTGATACGATAATAAACTGCATAGGTAGTGCAGACACCAGACACTGTGAGGATGCTAGTAAATGGCAGGAAACATATTTCGTTAACGCTTATGTTCCTAAAATACTTTCTGATCATTGTCATAGATACCATAAGAAATTTGTGCAAATATCCACTGGCTGTGTGTATGATAAAAACAACACACCGCAAAGCGAATCGGCGTTTACCGCTAGCCATTGCAGGTATGTTGTCAGCAAGTTGGCGGGAGAATATTACTGCCGAGCAAATGATTTGGTTATTCGTCCACGACTATACTTTAGCGATACAGATAACAAGAATAACCTGTTGACCAAACTCCCATCATTTACTCGCCACTTAACAGAAATAAATTCCTACACAAGCACTTCCACGATTGTCGAGGCAGTCGGTGCGTTGCTATTAGCCCAGCAGTCGGGCGTTTTTAATGTTGCACAATCTGGCTATGGCACCATTCAAGAAGTATGCAAGAGACTAGGCATAAAAGAACGACCACCTATTTCGGGGCATGAGCTGCAAGTTGATCAAGGGTTGGCTTTAGTTAACAACATAATGGACACGTCGAAACTACAGCGGTTTTACCAACCCAGAGAGCTATTTAGTGAGCTCGAACGGTGCTGGGGCAGTTGAAATGACCATAATTAATGTATGGAATACATTGTTGACGTAGAAAACAAGCGCCTTGTTTCAAGCTTTAGAAGCACGCGAACAGCCACGCCGGAATCTGCTGTCTTTGGTGACACACCAGACATATCGGTTCGCTTGGTTGAAAGCAACGAGTCAGGCAACGAGGTACCGTGGCGATATGTTGATCTTACAGGCACAAGCATCCGCGTGGCTATCGGCAATCCTGGTGGCGATCCAACAAGTGGCACATTTACACTCACGCTTAGCGGGGACACCACCAGCGCACTTAATTACAACGCAACAGCAGCAGAGGTTGACACAGCACTCAATGCACTTGCGTCAATAGTTACCGCTGGCGGTTGCACAGTAACACAGGCAACTGCGGGCTACCAAGTCACGTTTGACAGCACCGGCGACCAAGCTTTAATCACAGCAACGACAGACAGCCTTTTCCCAGCATCCAGCGCATACATTTACGAGGCAACAACTGGCGACGGTAGCACCAACGAGGTGCAGGTCATCACGCTTGAGGTTGACAACGCTGCATATGTCGAGCTAACTGACGACATTGCTTCACCATCTGCCACAGTCACAACCGTGCGAAATGGTGTAACAGACACAACCAGCGAGTTGCAACGTGTTCAGATTAGCGGCGATCCATATCTCGGTACATGGGCAATCACTATCAATGGCAATACCAGCTCCGCCATCGCAGTTGACGCAACGCTTGCAGAGATAACCACCGCCATCGAGGGCATCACAGGTATCGGAGCAGGCAACGCAACAGTTACAGGCTCAACGCTAGATTTCACAATACAATACGACGCAAGCCTCGGCAACGTGGCGACAGCATCCATTGACGTTGCCAACTTAACTGGCTCAGTCGGCAAGACTGGTAGCATCGAATTAAACACCAACCAGTTCCTTGAGCTACTTGGAGGCGCATCCAGCGCAACAGCAACGCTTGAGATCGTTAAATACAACACCAACGCCAGCACGAGCGACACGGTTTTTCAAGGCAACATCACATGCCGTCAAGATGTGATTCCAGACACACCAGCCAGCACAACACCTTTCCCATCATATGCGGCACTTGTTCACACGCACACAGAGAGCGACATCACCGACCTTGGCACAGCCACAACGCTAAACGCTGACACCAGCCTGGTGGGCAACAGCTGGTTCTTAGACGAGGACACAATGGCATCCAACGATGCCGAGAAGGTTGCATCACAGCAGTCAGTCAAGGCATACGTTGACACAGAGGTTGCCACCAAGCAAGGCGTGCTTACAGAGGGTGCTTTTGTGGATGGTGACAAGACCAAGCTTGATGGCATTGAAGCGTTGGCAGACGTTACCGACGAGACCAACGTCACAGCAGCCATCGACGGCGCAACTCTGACAGCAGCCACCGTGGCAACCGGTGACAAGGTGCTAGTGCAAGACGTTGACGACAGCGACAATTTAAAGACAGTCACCGCGCAAAGCATTGCTGACTTGGCGGGCGGAGGCGCACCAGAAGGCACGGCAGTATTATCAACAGGTGAGACTGTCGGCAAGCTACTACAAGCTGACGGTGACAATACATGCTCATGGGTGACAGCACCAACAGGCGCACCAGAGGGCACGGCAGTATTGTCAACAGGTGAGACTGTCGGCAAGCTACTACAAGCTGACGGTGACAATACATGTTCATGGGTAGACGCACCAAGCGGAACGCCAGAGGGCACGGCAATCTTGTCAACAGGTGAGACTGGAGGCACAAAGTTTTTACGCGAAGACGGAGACGGCACATGTTCGTGGCAGGCAGCAGGTGGCTCATCACCACTGACAACTAAGGGCGACCTCTACGGATTCAGCACTGTTGATGCTAGGCTCGGAGTCGGTGCAAATGACCAAGTTCTCACGGCAGACTCCACAACGGCCACAGGCTTAAAGTGGGCAGCCAGCAGTGGATACAGTGGCACATACGAGGGCGCATATACTGAACAGGACAACGGAGATTTTTCCACAGACGTGGGTAGTGCAAGGGCTAGGACGTATGTGCTGAGAGGAGACACAACAGACGCAACTGAGACAGAGATTTTTCTCGACGGATCAAGCACACGCTTGGTCGTGGATACAGACTACGCCTATGCTTACCAGGGAACAGCGGTGGCTTGGGCTGGCGATTACTCAAACTATGTTCACTCGTATAAAATCGAAGGCACTATACTGTATGGCACAGACAGCGGAGCTAGTCTCATCGGGGCAACCACAATCACAAGCATTGGTAATGTGGCATCATCAGCAGCATGGTCAATTGCCATCACAGCAGACAACACCAACAAGGCTCTGGCGGTGAAGGTAACAGGCGCAGCCAGCACTGGCATAAGGTGGGTGGTCAGACTGGACACCGTGGAGGTTTACAAACTGGACGAGTCATAAAAAAACAAAACTTTAGCTAAATGAGCGACTACAACTTTATCATAGACATCCAGAGTCGGCGTTTAGTCGCTGACTATTTCAGCACCGAGGCAGGCACACCACCGAGCATCGTTTTCGGAGACCAGCCAACGGTCAACGTACAACTGGTTGAGCCGAATCACAACAACGCTGACAACCCTTGGCGTGCAGTCACGCTGACAGGGCAAAGCATACGCGTGGGCGTTGGTAGCTTGGCAGATGCAACACCGAGCGCATACATCGAGCTAACTGACGACCTTGCAAGCGCAAGTGCAACCATCACAGAGATACGCGCAGGCGTGCTTAACACGACGAGCGAGATTCAGCGCGTGCAGATACAAGACGCACTTGCTGGCAATTACACGCTCACCATCGCTGGCGAGACAACCAACGGCATAGCACTTGATGCATCACTTGATACTATCAAATGCGAGCTTGAAGGGCTGGCGAGCATCACAGCCGACAGCGTATCAATCACAGGCAGCGCAACCGACTACAATGTCGAGTTCGCATCATCGCTGGCAGATGTGGGAGCAATCACAGTCAATCTTGACAACATCACAAGCAGAGTTGGCAAGACAGGCACGCTAGATTTACACGTTGAGGAGATCCTCACGCTACTAGACGGCGAGACAAGCGTCGAGGGCACGATGGAAGTTGTGCGCTGGACAACGGCAGACGTTGCTGGCGAGACAGTTCTACAAGTTCCAGTGACTATAACGCAGGACGTTATACCAGACACAGTGCCAGGCACGACACCGCTACCAGGATATGCTACGATAGACTTAGACCACATCAACCAGAGTGGTGCAGTTACTGGACAGATCCCACAATGGAACGGATCAGAGTGGGTGGCAGCCACAGTCTCAGGCACAGGCGACATGCTATCGACAGCCAACCTTTCCGACCTTGCTGACATCCCAACAGCACGCACCAACTTAGGACTTGGCTCGGCATCAACGACAGACTCAACCGACTACGCAACAGCCACACAAGGAGCCACAGCAGACAGCGCATTGCAGTCAACCGATATAGACACGCTAGCAGAGCTTAACGCAGTCGTTACTGATGCAACACTCATAGACACGACCGACAGCAGACTCAGCGACGCACGCACGCCAACCGCACACACACACACAGCCAGCGACATTGACGCAGAGGCGAGCACGGACGGATATGTGCTGACCTCAGATGGCGCAGGCAATGCAGCATGGGAGGCATCAACTGGTGGAGGCGGAGGCGGTCACGATCCAGTCACGGTAACAGACTCGGCAGAGATAGACTTCACGCTGACAGGTCAAGACATCACAGCTTCATTGATTGCATCAAGTATCGACGAGACGAAGCTGGACGCGTCCACCAACGCGAGCCTCGACTTAGCAGACTCAGCCAGCCAGCCTGGGCACACGCACACAGCCAGCGACGTGACTGACTTCGACACAGAGGTGAGCAACAACACAGACGTGGCAGCCAACACAGCCGACCGTCATGATGCGGTCAGCATCGCCGCAAGTGGCGGGCGTGACTATGTAACAATTTCAGGCACTCAACAGCTTACTCTGCACACCGTCGATTTGACAGCAGATGTGAGCGGAGACCTGCCAGTTGCCGACGGTGGCACAGGCGCAAGCGACGCAGCCACAGCACGCACGAATCTGGGAGTTGATGCTGCTGGCACAGATAACAGCGTGGAGGTGATCAGCATCGCAGTCAGCGACGAGACAACAGACCTCACGACTGGCACAGCTAAAGCAACATTCAGAATGCCGTTTGCCATGACGCTGACGGATGTGAGGGCATCTGTGACAACAGCTCCAACTGGCTCAACGCTAATCGCTGACATCAATGAGAGTGGCAGCACGATCATGACGACCAACAAGTTAAGCATCGACGCCACAGAGAAGACAAGCACCACGGCAGCAACAGCACCAGGCATCACAGACAGCGCGCTGGCAGATGACGCAGAGATAACGGTGGACATCGACCAGATAGGCTCAACGGTAGCAGGTGCAGGGCTTAAGATTTACTTAATCGGAACCAGAACATAATGGCTACAAAATACACAGTATACAACACCGACACCAGCTCAGTCGAGGCAACGGGCAGACCGTGGCCGACCGCTGACGGAAGCCAACCAGTTGGCATGGATGACAACTTGGCATTGCTTGAGGAAGTCACAGAGGCACGCCCAACATACGACAGCACGACGCACAAGCTTGAGAAAGATGCCATCGCTTACGATGTGCAGGCAGGCACAGCAACGCAAGGCTGGTCAGTCGTCGCGCTCACACAAGCTGAGATAGACGAGCGCACACCAGCACACGTTGAGATCAACGGCATCAAGTGGAAAACCGACGAGGCGTCACAGGCAGCGTTCTCAAGCATGACGCTATTGCTCGACAAGACAGGCATGGCTGACACGGACATGGTTATGATCAAGGACGCACACGACGTGACGCAGGGGCTGACGGTGGCACAGTATTCAGCAGATGTGCTGGTTTACGGACTCCACTGCTACACGCTATTCCATAGCTAGATGAATATAATCAATCCATACAGGTTCAGCGCAGGTGGTGGTAGTGGCATACCAACGCCTACTCATTGGTGGGATCTTGATAATATCACCACGGGACTTGATGACATTGGCTCAAAAGCTGGCACGAATGACATGACGCTGACAACAAGCGGATCACCAGTTACAGACACAGGTGACGCGCCAGACGGAATAAGTAATAGCGTGAGGTTTCCGCTCACTGCTGACTACCTTGAAACATCGGCAGAGAAGGCATGGGACGGCACAAGTGGTGCAATGTCGGTGAGTGTATGGACAAAGATTGAAAACATCGGAACAACATTTTCAGCCATTATCTCATGGCGTGACGAGGCAGCAGCCAACGACCGACTGCTTGACTTCCGTGTCAATAACTCATCGCCAGACGTTGGCAGATTCATTGTTTTTGATGACGGCGCGACCGAGGACAACGTATCAGCCGTGGCGACCACTGCCTCTGGTGCTGGTGCTGGCTGGGTTCACATGGTAGGAGTCTTTGACGGCACAGACACCGCCACGATCTACGTCAATGCAGTAAGCGAAGACACAGACACTGATGCTTCTTTTGAGTCGCTTGAGTCCACTGCGACCATGCCATTTAGAATTGGCAACATTGCTTGGGGTACAGCCACCACATCATTCAATCTGCGTGGCAATGTCAATTCTTTTGGCTTGTTCGATGCGGCACTAACTCAAGATGACATAACGGCATTGTATAATTCTGGCAATGGCGGTTATTATTCTGACTTCTGGTAACATGAACGACGACAACGCACCATCTACATACTCACAGCGGGAATGCTCGCGGTTTGTGTGGTGCTTTACCTTATTTCGAGACTAATGACCACACCAAGCCCACAACTTCACACTGACCACATCGGAGGCGAGCGCGTCTACTGGTCATGCGAGCCGATGGCTTTCGACAACGGTGACAGCCTGGTGGTCGTGCCAGCCAACTTTCTCAGCGACGGGCTAAGTATTCCGCGCATCTTCCAGGGCGTATTCAGCAAGTCACCGAGCTACATTTTCGCAGGTATGCTACACGATTGGCTTTACAAGATTCGACCATGCAACATGACACGCAAGCAATGTGATAAGCTTTTCCTTTACTGGATGCGTGCCTATGGTGTAGGATGGATGACAAGAAAAACAATTTACAGATCCGTCAGGATTGGCGGGCGCAAATCGTGGAGGCGCAAATATCCACAATACTCAAATAACAACCACCATTCAACATGCAATATCTAATCGTAGTAATTCTGGCACTCATTCTCACATCGTGCGAAGGCCTCAACGTTAACTTTCAAGGCGACAAGGGAGGCTATTCATATTCGAGCGAAAGCGGACTGGTGATCACACCGAAGGCAATCCAACTCATAGAGCCTGCTAAATAATGCCCAGCATCTGCATAGACCCAGGACACGGCGCGGAAGATTCTGGCGCTGTTGGCGCCAATGGCTTGTTCGAGAGCCTTGCAGTTCTTGACATAGGCTTGATGGTGCGTGACATCTTGCGACCACATATGGACGTGATCATGACGCGCGATGACGATACATTCGTAAGCTTGCCAGAGCGATGTCGCGTTGCCAACAATGCCGACGTTGATATCTTTGTCAGCATACATCTCAACAGCGCGTCCAATGCAGAGGCGAACGGCTTTGAGGTGTTCACAAGTGGTAGCGATGAGTCGGTGAGGCTCGCCGGCAGTGTGCTCAATGCACACGCGCTGACATTTAAAAACCAACGCAACAGAGGCGTAAAGAAGCAATCGTTTCATGTGCTCGTAAATACGGCTATGCCTGCGATCCTTTGGGAAGGATGCTTTCTGAGCAATCAACAAGAGGCTGAGTGGGCATCAGATGACAGCGTGCGCGTGAGCATGGCACAAGCCATCAGCGATGGCGTGCTGGCATACTTTGGCATTGCTGAGAGCAATCAAGAATTGACGTTGGAAGAGAGAGTCGTTAGAATAGAGAATCACTTAGGACTATGATCGACACGCTTACATTATTGATTGTCCTCATGGGAGCGGCAACTGTTGTGTTGTCTGTTTATGTGGCTTACAAGTTCAGACAACAATCACGCAAACTTGACAACGGCAGCAAGAAGCTATCCAAGGCACTCATGTGGCAGTTAGTTGGCGAGGCATCTCTAGGTGCTGGAACCCTCTGGTTTGCCGTCATGGCTTACACAGCCAAGCTTCCCGATGTTTCTGTCTTTGTGCAGTCAATGGTGCGCGTGTTTATCTTCTCGGCAAGCTCGCTGACGACGATACACCTGTATTTAACAACCACACGCCTGGAGAAGTAATAGCATGATTGAGGCAGCCGAAGTCATGGAATATGGAGTGGCTGGACTGGCTATCAGTGCCGTCATAGCCTGCACTCATATTTTTCGACAGGCACTCAATCGGCGCGATGATCACATCGACCATCTAGTTGACAAGCACGACAGTCAACAGCGATACATTGCTGACAAGAATGAGCGGTGTTCTAATCGTCTCAGCGACGCAATCAATGAATTGACAAAAGAGATCGCTCGCAAGAAATAGCTTTTGAAAAGCCGGCACAGTTTTTGAGGTTTCTCTGTTTTCGCCTCGTGGTTTCCCTGTGCTGGCTTTTCTATGTCTAAAATAAATGTAAATAAATTTTGACAATACAATATTTTCGTGCAATATGTATCCAACGAGCGAGAGAAACCGCTCACAAACCAAAACCAAAACATTATGAAAACAAACAACAACACCAAAAAGTTCCTAGTTCGCCATCGTCATCCGCTTGTAGATCGCTTAAAGATCGCTGAGATGATGAACACCAAGGTAGATCACTCATGGCGTGAATCCTCGCCTGTCAACATCCAGCGGGCTGTGGAGGGTGCTAATCACCTTCGCAAGATGGATTACGAGGTAGAGATTAACGAGATCGAACGCTAACCAATCAAGCCCCCCCTCGGGGGGCACAACCAAAACAAATAGAAAACACAAACAATGACAATAGCATACCTATTAATCGGAATCATCGGGCTTATTTTATTAGCACTCACCATCCTAATGCCTGTATTCGTTTACAGCATTTCAAGCCGTGCCAACGATATACTGCAACGTGCCAACGAGCAGATGGAGTGGAACAAGAGCCAGCTTGAGGCACAGAACCTCATCCTCAAGGAGTTGTATAACATCAGAATCAAGTAATCATGAGAATCATACTCGACTTCATCGGCTACGCCATCACGTTCGCGTTGATGGGACTTTTCTTCTTCGTCCTCGCACCCATAGCATTCGGATAACATGAACAAGCAAACTACAATCTTGGTAGCACTAAACTACCTAATCACTAAGCAACAGCTTACAGTGCCAGAAATACAGAAACTAATCCAAATCGTAATCAAAAATGAAAGCAATTAAAATGATAACAGAGGGCTTCACCGCCCGCCAAGTTTATGTGCTTGAGCAACTGCTTGAGCACGACCGCACAGCCACAGACATCGCTTGCGATGCAGTCAGCAAGGTGAGCATCACGGCCATCGTTGATGACCTTGAGAAGCGCAAGCTTGTCACTCGCAGACGATGCGAGGACGACCGGCGTGCCGTCTTCATCAGCATCACCGACGCTGGGAGGGGGGTGCTGGGTGAATAGTGTCAACATACACACAGGCAACTGCCTCGACATCCTGCCAACGATGGAGGCTGGAAGCGTTAACTGTTGCGTAACGTCACCGCCATACTTTGGCTTGCGTGACTACGGCAACGATGAACAGATCGGACTGGAGGAAACGCCAGAGGCATTCGTTGAGAGCATGGTCAACGTGTTCCGAGAAGTAAAGCGGGTGCTTGCCGATGACGGCACGCTCTGGCTGAATCTTGGGGATAGTTATGCTGGCAACAACTCTAGAGCCTCAGATAATGGGCGTGCTGGATACGGCACAGAACGAGAGGGTGTTTTCAAACGTGGAGGTGACGGCTTGAAAACCAAAGACCTCATCGGCATACCTTGGCGCGTGGCACTAGCCCTACAAGCTGACGGATGGTATCTGCGACAGGACATTATTTGGAGCAAGCCAAACCCGATGCCAGAGAGCGTGACAGACCGATGCACGAAGGCGCACGAGTATATCTTCCTGCTGAGTAAGAAGCCTAAGTATTATTATGATGCGGAGGCGGTGAAGGAAGGCGCAACAACCAACGGTAGAAGGCCATCGCTGGAAGAACGCTATGCAAAAGGAGAGCCAACAAGGCACGGCTTGGCTGGCGCGGCAGCGTGCGGTGCTGGTGGTTTTGGCGTTGATGATGATGGCACACGCAACAAACGATCCGTCTGGGAAGTCGCCACCAAGCCATACAGCGGCGCACACTTCGCCACGTTCCCGCCCGACCTCATCAAGCCGTGCATCATGGCTGGATGCCCAACAGGTGGCACGGTGCTTGATCCGTTTGGCGGTAGTGGCACGACTGGCATGGTGGCGTTGGAGCTTGGACGCAATGCCGAGCTTATCGAGCTGAATCCAGACTATGTGGAGATCATTGAAGGCAGAACACACGTAACACCAGGACTAGGGATATGATAACATTTATAATAGCAACAGGGCTAGCATTCTTGCTGGCACTCGCGCACACGATCCGCTTTGTCAGCAAGAAGCATGACGAGCGCGATTGGGTGAAGATGAAGAGCAACACAGAACACGAAAGGAAAAACCAATGGATCAGGAACTAAAAGAAAACATTTGCCACGGTGGCAAGATGCAGGGCTATGAGTTCACGCTCAACCTGCACGCTGCCGCGACGCATATCGGCTGCCCATACGGTGGCGAGTATATTAAGTCAGCAGTTAAAAACGAGCTGGGCCAGATCATCTGGAATTGGCACGACAAGAAATCAGAATCATGAATACAACAACAAAAACCACAACTAAACAGGTGCAGAAAGTAATCGAGGCAACAGCCGAGGAGTTCAACGTCGATCCAATCGACATCGTGCATCCGCAAGGCAAGACTGGCAGAGACATCAGCACGGCACGATACGTGTGTGCTTTCTTACTGCGCGACATGTTGCCGATGGATCGCATCGCGTCGCTACTCGGCAGGCGCAACAATCAATACGCCTATGGTGCTATTGATCGCGTCTATTCAAGAAGTCAAGAGGATCACTCTTTCTTTGATCGCGTGGCTTATCTTGCTGACCGCTTTGGCGCTCGCTGGAATTAGCGCGCTGCAACATGCCGATGGACGCCATGAGAGTGGATTGTCCGTCGGCTTTATTTTCTAAAGCACTGGCAACAGTCCAGTCGATAGTATCAACCCCCATGATTCTGTGAATTGTGGCGGCTTTCTTTTGTCCAGTGCGCAGGATGCGCGCGTTGGTCTGCTCGTATTGCTCCAGGCTATACGTGAGAGACATCCACACGATGGTCGAGCATGAGTCTTGGATGCCGTCGATGCCGTGTGACAAGCTGGCGGGGTTGGCAATCCAGCACGGTATCTTGCCGGCGCGCCAGTCGCTCATGCGCTTCTCATCGAATGCCTGTGCCCCTGTGAACGCCTCAAGCAATGCTGACATTTCGCTCTTGTATCGTGTGAGCACTAGCACGGGCTTGCCCTTTGCTTTGGACAGGATGCTTGAAAGGTGCTTATGCTTGGCGGTATGCAAGCCGACGGTCTCGCCGTCTTCGTCGTATACATTGCCAGCTGTGAATTGTTGAAGCTTGTTGATGAGCGTGGCGGCACTCTGCGCGTCAACTGTTTGGTCGGCTATCTGAATGACAAGGTTGCGCTCTAGTGCCTTATATTGCTTCATAACTCGCGCTGGAAGCGTCACGTCAACGTCGATGATATTGCACTCTGGAATTTCAAGATGTTGATCAGATCGCCTGACGAGACAAATGTCGGCAATGGCTGCATTAATCTCCTGGTGGGCGTTTGGCTTGGGTGTCCATGTATATCCCATGTAATCACTGGTAAACCACCGATTTTTAAACGCAGTAATGAATTTGCCGAGCCTCGCGCCACCATCCAGCACCTTTAGCTGGTAGAATAGGTCGAGCAAGCCGTTCGGGCTGGGCGTGCCTGTCAGCCCGTGGACGCGCTTGAAGTGTTTACGTGCCTTAAGGACTGCCTTTGTGCGCTTGCTGTTGGCTTTGAGGCATGACAGCTCATCAATGAGCAACGTGTCGACAGGCATGTCCTTGCCAACATACTCGTCGAGGAAGCCCTTTTTGCTGCCACGCCCGCTGACTAGCTCGAAGTTGATCAGATACAGGTCAGCCGTTCCATCACGCCAAGCCTGCTTGCCTTCGTCTGTGCGCAAGTTGGCGACCTTGAAGTTGTAGCCCCAGCGTGCTACCTGGTCGGGCCATGTCACCGAGCACACTCTGAGCGGTGCTATGATCAGCGCGCCTTTAAAGTCGCCACGCTCGCGCAGTTGTCTGTATGCCTCAAGTGTGCATGGTGTCTTGCCCAAGCCCATGCCAGCGAACAGGGCGGCGTGTGGCGTGTCGCGCAGGTGCTCAACCATGCCCTGCTGATAGGTAAAGGGCTTAAAGGTACTCATCTATAATCTTCTTTGCTTCGTTAAAATCCCATGCAACGTAGACATCATGCCCGTGCTTGCGGATGATGCGATGCTCATTGCGTTGCAATGCCGACAGCTTGCCAGTGGCACACTTGAACTCGACGAAGAACACGCCACCTGTGGGCGTGAGGAACAGCCTGTCAGGCACTCCAGCACGTCCAGGTGAGGTGAACTTGTATGCCATCATGCCCACGCTCTTGGCGTAGAGGCACGCGGCTCGCTCTATCTGGGATTCGCTTGCCATAAGAAATATGCCCACACCCCTATAACGTTACAGGGGTGCAGGTGTTAAGGGTGATTACAGACCGAATGTGCTCTTTGCATCCTCGACAGTTACCTCGCCGTCGATGTCGTCGAAGTCGGAATCGACGTTGACGTTGCTCTTGGTGAATGGTGTGCCTGCTGAAGCGTATTGAATTGCTTCTAGCGATGCCACGATTCTTGGGCCAAACTGTCCAGTTAGCGCCCAGATATCGAGCACACAGTTAACCACGTTGCCAGATACAGGGAATTCATCATCACCAGGCACGACAACTTGACGCTGCTTGCCAACGGTGACAATGCGCTTCTTATTGCCAGCGGTGAATACGATCTTGTCTTGAAAGCCCTCATAGTCTTTCTCGTTGCCATCGCTCACACAAAGCTTGTCAATGCCCAGCTTTTTGCCGTCAAAGTTTTCACTTTCCAGCTTCTCACAAATCTGCTTGAAGTTGGCGAGATCGGCTTTACCCTGCTCTGATTCCTTATCCACTAGCAAACAGCATGAATATTTAGGTTCGCCCCCAAATTTCGCTACTGGCTCGTCGATACATGCAAAGGCTAATGTGACGTTGTTTAGTTTTAATTTCATTGTATTATTATATGGTATATTTGTTGTTGTTGCCTCACTTAGTCGTGGTGGAGGCTGCTCCGTAGCACCGTCTATGTTGTGAAAGTTGCAGGCTTTTATGCGCTTACCTGCGGGTGATGAAAATAACCAGTGAAGAATGACACCGACGCATTACCCAATCTGTTACATAAGCACATCGAATGCCTCGGCTGGATCGTATGCGTCGCCGGCTACGAGGCGGGGCTTGCCGTCTGGCTGGACATACGCGCTGTCATCAATGTCAGCCAGCTTGAGTGCCTGTGTGGGCGTGATGGGCTTGGTGGTGACTGCTTGTTCTGGTGCGATGCCAGCCTGTGTCATCAGCTCAACTGGATCAACGTCCTTGCGCCAAGCCTTGTTACCACGTCTGCCGTCTGCGATGCACACGCCGTTTATTGGCTCGCCCTCGCTGACGCGGTGGAACAGTGCCTTCTCGATCTCGGCTAGTGTGGACTTGATCTGCTTGCTGTGCGTGAACAGGTAAGCCATCTTGTCGTCGCTCAAGCGCGTCATGTCGCCTGTGAGGTCTTCAAACGATGACAGCAGACGCTCCGTGTAAGCAGAGCAATACGGCTTGCATGGGCAGTATTGGCACGCAGCGTCGCTGGCAACGAGGTCATGAATGTAAGGGTTCATCGCAGCGTTGGCTTTCACTCCGATGACGGATGCAATCGCTTCAGCTTTGCTCATGTCCAGCTCCCACGTCTTCGCGGTGTCGTGCTGGATGATTGTCATTTTCAGCTTTTCGGTGCTGAATGTCACCATGCCATAGGCATAGATGAGTAATTGATAATTATTCACGGCCTCGACTGGCACTTGACCGGTCTTTAAGTCGATGATGTGCACCGTGTCATCTGTGCGCACGATGTAGTCAGCATAGCCGTGCTCTTCGCGTGAATAGAAGAGTGGCACTTGATGCTCGATAAATACCTCGGCGTTGGGTGCTGTGCTGGATTGCCGGCAATAGTCAACATAATAGGCGACTTCCTCGCGTGGCTCGCTGCCTGTCTTTAGTGCTTGCTCGGCGTTGTCGTGTAGCTCTGTGCCAAGGGTGGCTGCGTCTGATCCTGTGTCTTCTGGTAGCAGGTCTCCGAGTTTAGTTTGTAGCGTGTAGCTTCCTGGGCAGTTGCTCCATCTCTTGTAACCGCTTGGGCTTATTTTTGCGTGGTTCATGCACACAAAATACTCTTTTTTGTGATCAAGTCAATTATTATTTGACTCAAAATGCAAATTAGTTTATTTGTTACACATCATGACTGATAAACAACAATACAAATCGCATCTGTTGGAGGCTGTGCAGGTGCTGATTTTGATGGAAAACCAGCCAGACTATAAGATTGCGCAGATGTGCAACGTAGCACCAAGCACAATACTAAACATCCGTCACGGCAACCACGTCCCTTCTGTTGTCATTGCAGAGCGCATATTTGAAACACTAGGAGGGCAATCACTTGAAGACTTTGACTTACTACAATAGAAACAAATGAAAACAATGAATAAAACGAATATAGACACAATCCGCGTTGGCATACAGCGCAACATCACAGACAAGAACTGCCCAGTTGAGAGCGTGCCATTATTGAGCGTGCTTGACCAGGTGCAGACCAGCGACAATCTGCAGCGCATCACCGAGGAAATACTGTCAGCCAAGAGCAAGGATGAACGTGACAAGCTAAAACGCAAGCTGCCAGCCGTGATCATCTCAGCCGACACGCTGACACGCAAGCAGTCCGACGACGACACTCGCACCGGTCTGATACTGATGGACGTTGATGGCAAGGATCATCCTGACATGCTGATGGATGAGATGACGACCATCGTTGAGACGATGTGCGAGCAATACGCATATGTTATCGGATACTGCATGAGCGCAAGCTGGAAGGGTCTGAAGGTTCTGTGTGGCATTGATCCAAGCATACACACACACAAGCGGTCGTTCATGGCTCTGGAGGCAGTATTTGCGAAGCACAACATCATTGTTGACCGTGCCTGCTCTGATCTCAAGCGGGTGAACTTCCTATGTTATGATCCAACTGTTAAGATCACGCTGACTGATCGCCTGGAGGCATGGGACGGCGAGGTTGTCGAGCCGTTGCCTGCCGTCAAGAAGAAGGCTTACAAGGTGCAGACCAGTAACAGCTCGACGTTGAGTAAAGA
>Ga0206129_10002059_pt1 | contig 25780 bp, 29 predicted proteins | sample Helgoland_Spring_8_FD_148616 | JGI IMG/M metagenome (GOLD analysis project Ga0206129, IMG submission 148616) | Pelagic subsurface seawater microbial communities from Kabeltonne, Helgoland, North Sea - Helgoland_Spring_Bloom_20160502_2 | ecosystem: Environmental > Aquatic > Marine > Epipelagic ...
CTCCGAGTCGTACCAAAGCCGTGGCACACTGCATAACGGTGACGACAAACGCCATACGAGTCCAGCTGCCCGGTGGGGCAATGTACGCGCCTGCGTTCCACGAAGCGGCCTCGAAGACCGGAGCCCGCAGCGGCTTGCCGGCAAAACACACCACTGCGCTGACGCAGATGATTGGCGCAGCTGTTGCGGTGCTGCACAGTGGCGACGCAACCACGGTCACCTTGGAGATGGTGGTTCACGATGACTCGATCTTGGCCAAGCTCACGGGCAAGGGATGCACCTCGCCGACCAAACGACTGGTGAAGGACCTCACGACCTTGGCCGCCAAGAAGGCGTCCTCGTTCGAGACCTTCAACACCTCGACTGCGCTCGTCATTTCTTTCGACGTCTGATGGCCAGACCGCAACTACGCGGTCCCCGTTGAACCGAAGCCGCCGAGACCGCGTTCGGAATCAGGCAGATTCTGCACTTCTTCAAAGTTGACTTCTTCATATGCTTGAATGACGAGCTGCGCGATCCGTTCACCCCGCACCACCTCGAAGTCCGTCGTTGGATCGGTATTGATGAGCAATACCTTGAGTTCACCTCGGTAGCCGCTATCGATCAGACCGGGCGTGTTCAACACGGTCACGCCGTGTTTGTACGCCAAGCCACTGCGAGGCTGGATGAAGCCCGCATACCCATCAGGAATGGCGATCGAGATACCCGTAGGCACGAGGGCTCGCCCGCCACGCGCAGCGATGGTCACGTCGGCGGATGCTCGTAAATCGACACCTGCATCACCAGGAGTGGCATGGGCGGGCAGTTCAAGATCTGCGTCGGCTCGGACAACAGGAATATTCAGCACCCGTGCATCCTACGTTTCTGACCGTCGGGGCTATCTGCATTTCTGTATCACAGCGATGCCCGGATACGGTTGCGAGCGATGCTCGCATGGATGGATCTTGAGATGACTGGCCTCGACCCGTCTCAACATGTAATCGTTGAGATTGCGACGTTGCTCACCGATGACGATCTCAATCTGATCGCCGAAGGCCCCGAACTGATCGTGCATGCCACGGCCGACGAGTTGGCCCGCATGGACGACTTCGTCACCAACATGCACACCAAGAGTGGGCTGCTCGACCAAATCAAGGCATCGACCGTTTCGCTCGAGGAAGCCACCAACCAGACCTTGGCCTTTCTCCAGGAGCACATTCCTGAAGCGCGGACCGTGCCGTTGTGCGGCAACTCGATCGGCACTGACCGTCGATTCTTGGCCATCTATATGCCCGAGATCGAAGAATTCCTGCACTATCGATCGGTCGATGTGTCGACTATCAAGGAACTCGCTCGCCGCTGGTACCCCGACGCTATGACATCGGTGCCCTCCAAAGACGGCGGACACAGGGCTCTCGACGACATCCGAGAGAGCTTGAAAGAACTCGAATATTGGCGCGGTGCGGTATTCGCCGATGCGCCAGCCGCCGAAGAAAGCACCGACTAGGACACGATGAGTCAACCTACGGACATCCGGCCCGAGCGCTCCGAGAAGCGCCCAGCCACCGACGAGATCACCGAACTCGCTCCTGGCGTGCTGCGAAGCCAACTCCCGGTGCAGCTCCCTGGCCTTGGTCATGTGAACTGTTACATGCTCCAAGATGGCGATGGTGTTGCACTCGTCGACCCTGGGCTTCCTGGCGAACAAGCCTGGCAGGCCCTCGTCGATCGGCTCAAACGAGCTGATTACAGCGTTGGCGACGTGCACACCGTGATCGTTACCCACTCGCACTACGACCATTACGGGGGCGCCGAACGCCTGCGTGAAGAAGCCGGCGCTCGGATCGTGGGCCATCGCGATCTGTTTAACAGCATGGCTCCACCCGACATCGACGACGATGCCGAGTTCATCGACATGGACGGCGAAATCAAAATCGGTCGAGGCGAAACCGGATTTGGGCGAGTCACCCCGTGGGGAACGTGGTCCGAGCCACCGACAGAGGTCGTCGAACATTGGCAGAAGCTTGGGATCGGCGTTGGCAACGACTTCCCCCACGCACCCCGGCCCGACCTCGCTCTCGGCGATGCAGATCAGATCATGCTCGCTGGACGCCCGTGGGTTGCTGTGCACACACCTGGCCACACTGCCGACCATCTGTGTCTCTACGACGCCGAGAACGGCCTGATGCTCACTGGTGACCATGTGTTGCCTACCATCACGCCCCACATCAGCGGTTTCGCCGATGGCGAGGCACCACTCAAGAAGTTCATGGATTCGCTGCAACGGATGCACGATTACAGCGATGTCACGCTGGCTATGCCTGCCCATGGTGATCCGTTCACGGATCTCACCGGCCGTGCCGACCACATCTGTGGCCATCACCTCGAACGGCTCGACGAGTTCCGCGCCGCAGCTGCTGAGCTCGAAACCGCCAACGTGAACGCGTACATGAAGCACGCGTTCAAGGAACGTTCCTGGGGCAGCATGGCTGAATCAGAGACCTACGCCCACCTGGATCACCTGCGCGATCATGGTGAACTCGACACCACCTGGGTAAATGGCCTCCTGCACTTCACCCAACCAGGCTTGTAATTCTTCTGTCACATAAACGAACCGGTGCCTGGCACCGGTTCGTTAGTCACAACTCCCGATCGCTGCAATGGCGTGGTTTGGCGCGCTCTGCTGTCGGACCACTCGGCCCATAGTTGTGTGTGGCGGAACGATGACAAACGCCGTATCTGCGCTTAATCATTTGACAGACCGCGACAAACCTTGTTCTCTTGTACTCGTCCCCCACCCGAGGAGTCTTTGATGATGCATCAACTTCGTGTTTACAGCCAGCGTGTGAACGCTTCTGCTGCGCGCGTCGTCGACTCTGCGTCGGCTCTGCGCGGGAATCTCGGACTCGCTACCGCTGGTACGACCACCACCTTTGGCACTTTTGGCACCTTTGCGTGGAATGCCATGCCGTCGGTACACGCCCCCACCATTTGCACCCACGGCAAGCGATATGAACGGCGGCCTCAGGAGATGCTCACGTAACAACGTGTAGCAATCGAAACTCTTGAAGCCGCCGGACTGAGTCCGGCGGCTTTCTTCATTTTGTCCTTACTCACAACTGACTATTCACATAGAGACCAGAACCAAGAGACACGTCATGTTTACGACGATCCCAGACAACCAAACCACCGGCCAAGAGGCGTGGCGAACCCAGGCTCGATGCGCAAGCGGCGACGGCACGTTGGCCGCCACGTTCTTCAGCGAGGAACTCCAGGACATTGCGGCCGCGAAACGCATCTGCGCTGAGTGCCCAGTCATGGCTGACTGTCTCGAGGATGCCCTCGAGCGTTACGAGCCATACGGCGTGTGGGGCGGCCAGCTATTCCTGAACGGCAAGGTTCTCACGAACAAGCGCCGTCGGGGCCGCCCACCAAAGGTTGCTCGACCCGAGGATGACTTTCCACTCATCCCCGTGCCCGAGCGGCTGGTGTCACTCCTACGCACTGCATAGCCAGAAGCACCTCCGAAAAGTTACTTCCCCAGGGGAACATAACTTTTCACAAACCAGAAACCGTGCGTCGCAGGACTCGGGGTCGAAGTGCCGCTTAGACGAGCTTCGACCAATGATGGGCTTCTCCGGACGACAGCCAGAGCAAACGAGGGAGCCCCGGCCAGATCATCTGGCCGGGGCTCTGTTGCGTTTGAGATCTCGTGCGCTCGTTGCCATGACGAGGCGGCTAGACAGGTAGGCAGTTAGGCAGTCAGGCAGTTAGGCGCTGACCAGGTGATCCGCAGCGGTTCCGTCGGCTTGTTCGCCTTCATTGTCTCGGAAGAAACGGAAGTAGATGGCTAGACCGATGACACCGAGCACAAACAGTTCACCAAGCACAGCCCACCGCAATGGATCAGTGAACCAATTGCCGATGCGAGCGGGGAATCCAACGATCGTGCGGATGAGAGGCAACACGAAAAGGTTGGCCCGTTCGCCGTTCCACGACTGCACAAACTCAAGGAGCGCCCAACTCACACCAAGAGCACCAATGGCGCCGTAGCGGGTTTCCTTGTTCATCTCTGACCACACGCCTCGGATAAGCGCTGCACCAACCATCAATAACAGACCAGCACCCAGGCGGGTTGCACCGGTTTCGTTGATCCAGATGTTGACCTGTGTCTGCATGTTTTCGAAGAAGGAAACGAGTGAGTTCTGCTGGATGTTGCCTCGCAACACTTGAATTTCCCACCAGCCGTACACGACCAAGTACGCACCTGAAAGCGTCAACAACACGCCACTGATGCGGTTCACCCACGGCAAGATCTTGCGCATATTGGTGGCGATCGAGGTCTTGGCCAAAGCGAGCGCCACCGTCAGGGTCATAATCACGGCTCCCATACCCAAGCCATAAGCCACAAAAACCGAGACACCGTCGATGAAACCGCCCGAGGTAAACACGTTCGAGACACCAGCGATGAACAGGCCAACTGTGCAGCCCAGCGATACCACCGCATAACTGACGCCGAACAAGAACATGGAGACCACTTCGCCGGAGTCACCGCCCTTCTGCAACCGCGGCGTCGACAACTTGAGCTCAAAACCCTTGAGCATGGCGAAACCAAACGGAATCAGCAAGATGCCCAGACCGAACGTGACATACGGCGTGTAGTTGAGGACCGACCCGCTACTCAACAGGCTCGAGGTCAATATGCCAAATGCGCCGAACACAGCCACGAAACCTGCGGTCAACGCAAGTCCGACCTTAAGCGCACGCATGATGTTTCGGGCGGTGGATGTGTCGCTGTCCTTCCCAAGGAAGAACGAGACGTACACCGGAAGCATGGCAAAGCCGCAAGGATTAAAAGCAGCCACGAGTCCCAGCGTGAACGGGAAAGCAAGATCGGCACTAAACATCGACTACTCCGGAAGAAGGTTTTCGTTGATGAGGCGAGTGAGCTCATCTGCGGTCAGAACGCCAGCCCACGATCCGGCCACTTGGCCCTGTGCGTTCAGAAACACCGTGGTCGGCATAACAAAACCACCGAATTCACGAAACACCACCGACGTGGTGTCGTCAGCAAGCGGATAGGAAACACCCGTCTGGGCCGCCAACGCAACAGCAGCCTCGCGGCTGACATCAGCAGTATTCATGCCGACAAAGTCAACACGATCGCCGAGCGCGAGGTGCACTTCTTCAAAGTCGGGCATTTCGGCAACACATGCTGCACAGTTGCTAGCCCAAAAGTTCAGAACCGTTGGTCGACCCTTGAACTCGGCAGTCGAGGCCAACGTCCCATCGAAGTACTCGAATGGCACGATCGGCGTGAGTTCCAAACCATCAACCAGCGATGGAAGATCCGATTGTGGTTCGGCAGGGTCTCCTTCGAGGACATCTGGTGGTTTCACCAAGATGCCGCCGCCGTTCGTTTCGACGGGGTCCACCGCGGCGGCGGCTGCGAGATCGTCATCACTGCCGCCGCAAGCGGCCGCGAACAGGCTCAGAATAAGCGCTCCTGCGAACAGCCGGAGGGGAAGCCGGTTGCGGGAGTTGAAATTGTGGAGGGACAATCGCATGTCTTCTCATTCCAGCACGAGAGACGACAGTCTCGCAGCACAGTTCGGTGATGACATGGTTCAAACCCTTTGAGGACCTAAGGCAATTCCCCAAAAAGATGACGATCTACGAAACACAACTTTTCGGTCGCCTTTATCGCTGGTCCCCATCGGGCCTGCGCACGTCTGGTTCTTCGACCGACCGCACCTGCATCTCGATCACAAGGTTCAACACGACGAACCTCGCTACCGAGATAGTGCAAACAACCTTTGCGCTCGATCAGCGGTTATTCGCTGATCCAGGACTCGGCAGCTTCGGTTAGCCCATCGATGAGCGCCTGGACCTGCGGTGCACGGCCATGTGAGCCGAGATCACTCCAGTGTCGTCCCTTGCGGTTCCAGCGGACCGTAGCCGGCAGCTCGATCTGTACCCCCTGCGACGTTGGCAGGTTGACCGGATTCAATGGATGCATGCCAGCGAGCTCGCGGGGAAGATCACCGGGACTATCGATGATGTGGTAGTCGGGAAGCCGCCGCCGGAGATGGCGAGCAACATGTTCGGCTAGTTCACGATTGCGGCCGCCAAGAAGAAGCGCGTGCCACAAACGTTTGCGGCCATACCCGTGGATGGTGACAACCGCGTCGACGTGGGAAACGAACTCGGCCAGTTTGGGCGATTCGGCTGGCGCAACCGTGTTCGACGGCAGGTGCACTACCGAATCCTCGTCGGTCTGGAGCACGCCGTAATACGAACAGCCAGATGCCCGAGCTGCCGAGCTCGCGATGACATCGGTGACTTTTTCGAGTTGGCCGCCGTGATAGGCCATAAAACCTAACCGAGGCGAACGTAGCTCGCAGACTTCGGTGACGTTGGCCTGGGCCAGTAATTCACCGAAGCCGGGTTTGGCTCTCATGTGTTCAGTTGTGCCGGGTTTTCGAGGTATCGAACGATTGATTGCGCAAACTCCGCCGCTGGGGCCCCATCAAATGCCCGGTGATCCCAGGTGAGGCTCAATGTCATGACTGTCCTAGGAGATGCTAGGCCGTCTTCCCATCGGGTCTCTGTACGCAACCGGCCAACTCCGAGAATTGCCGTATTTGGTGGATTGATCACCGGCGTGAACATATCGACGCCATACATGCCAAGAGCAGTGACCGAGAAGGTGCCACCCTCGAGTTCGTTCAACGTGAGTTTGCCATCGCGAGCACGGACCGCAAGATCAGCCACCGAGGTGTGCAGCTCATCGACTGGTACGGAGTTTGCATTCTCGATGACGGGGACGATCAGGCCACCGTCGACTGCCACTGCCACGCCAAGGTGCACATGGGGTAGGTAGGCGACACCATCGGGGGTGACCTGGCTGTTTACGTATGGATGGTCGACCAGCGCCCGAGCCGCCGCTGCAACAACCCACGCGGTGTAACCCGGCACGGTCTGTTCAGCAGCTTTGAGCCGCTCCCGTTCGGAGTTCACTGCAGCCATGTCGGCATCGAGGCTCAAGGTGAGCTGGGCCATCTCGGTGAGAGACGAATGCATACGCTCGGCGATGACCCCCCGCATGCCACGCAGCGGCACCATCTTTGATGGTTCTTGCAGCACCAGCATGGCTGGAGCAGCTTCAGGCTCGACATCGGTCGCAGCAGGGGTCGCTTCGGTTGATGCGAGTCGTGCCCGCACGTACGCGGCGACATCCTCGCGGGTGACCCGAGCACCGGGCACCGTTGGCACGAGACGCAGGTCAATGCCCAGAAGCTCGGCCAGCATGCGACCACCGCCGGTGGCCACAACAGGTGCCGCAACCGATGTGGTGCCCACCGCGACGCCAGCGACACCGGCGACTGCAGCGGGAGGAGAAACGGAAGCCGTCGGCGCTACAGGAGCAGCAACTGGTGCGTCGGCGAAACGAGCGACATCGTCGGCGACGATGCGTCCGCCGGGGCCCGTGCCCACGATTTCGGCAAGGTCGACATTGCGATCTCGAGCAGCTGCCCGGGCCATCGGTGATGCAAGGATGCGGTCACCCTCGCCCACAGCCGCTGTCGCACCATTGGTAGAAGCAGGCGCAGCAGCAAGGGCCTCGACTCGAGTGACGACATCGGCCGCGACAATGCGACCGTTGGGGCCGGTACCGGCAATGTGGGCCAGCTCTACGCCAGCGTTTCGCGCGGCTGCACGAGCCATCGGCGACGCAAGGATGCGCCCGCCCTGGCCTCGGGTTGCGATGTCTTCGTCCGCAGGGGCAGTAGCCCCTAGTGCAGCACGAGGTGCTGGGGCACCCCCAGAAAGTGGTGCAGAAGTTGTAGCACCCGCGTGTGCCCCGGCCGGAGCTTGGGCCGCCGCTGCAGGGACTTCGCCCTCGCCGAGCAGGGTGCCGATGACTGCGCCGCATGCATAGTTCTCGCCAACAACACCGCTGATCGACAACACACCGGCTTCGCGAGCCTCGACTTCGGTCTCGACCTTGTCAGTCTCGATCACCAGTACTGCATCGCCTACGTTGACCTTGCTTCCGTCGGCTACCAGCCATTCGCGGATGGTGCCGTCGGTCATCGTGAGCCCAAGTTTGGGCATGGTGAACTCGTGCGCCATAGTCAGGACTCCTCGTTAACTTCTGTATAGAAGTGGCCACGTCGCACGGCCAGAGAAAAGGTGCGACGGATGTCAATGACCCGAGGACCGTTACGTCGCAACGTCATTGATGCCCATTGGCCGTCTTCGAGCGCGCCAGCTCGTTCACCGTCGACGGCGAAGACCGCGGGCCCCCGTACGGTGACGCCTTGTTCAGCCTCGACCACCGAGACCGATTGCAGCCCGGCCTCGACATAGTGGCCGGGTGCAATTGGTGCACGAACACGCTGTGATGCGCTGGGGTCGAGATCCAGGAGTACGCCCCGGTCGTCGGAGCGGCTGGTGGGGGCGACCAAGCCAGCAAACGCAGACAAGCCGATCGACCACGGTTCAGCCACCGCGGTGAAGATCTGTTCGACCCCGTCGAGCGACCACAAACTGGGGCTGCCGCCGGTATCGCCTCGGATCACGGCCACGTCGATCAGCGCCAAATCAGCGGGGATACCTTCGACATCGATATCGATGACCAGCGACTGGTACGCGATGAGATCGTCGAGTGGCACTCCCCCGGCAGCTGCAAGACCGGCGGCTGCGCCCGCGACCGTTGGTTCAATCATTTGCGGGTATGCGTTATTCGTGCCGCCAGCGACCGCAACGATGGGGGCATCTCTCCAGCCTCGGGCCACCTGGCGGTGAGTTCCGTCGCCGCCGTACACGGCCAGTACATCGGCCGAGCGTTCCTTCATTGCCATCGCAGCCCGCGCGGTGTCACCGCCGGAGCCATCGACGTCGAAATCGAGGAGTTCGACCGGCAGATCAAGCCCCGAGATCGCCCGTTCGCCAAGTCCATGGAGGTCCCGAGCCAGTAACACCAACTCGGCGCCGCCTTCGACTGCACCCATAATCAGACGACGGACGTCGGCGATACGGCTGGTGTCGTTCGGTGCAGACGCGTGAGCTACGAGCCGCCTGATGTCCTTGCCCGATCGCGGATTCGTGATGACGCCAACCGTCGCTGCCATCAGCCGCACTTCCATTCGTAGGGGTACACCATGTCGAAGGCCACCGTACCAATCGCACGCTCACGGACTCGAACTGGACCTCAACCGCGCCAGCTGCTTCATCCGGTGTCCCCTCAGCTCAGCAAATGCGACAAGCTATGGAAGCTATCGATGGGTCGGGTCACGGTGCAAAACCCTGCTAGCACACGCCTGAACCCTGCTTCTTGCACTGTTACATAATTGGGCGATATGTAAGGATCAGTAGCCGTATGTGTGCAACGCTGCACACCGCCGCATACACACGAGGAGACTCCTATGGCACGGTTCGACGAGGCACGACTCGACCGTATTGGCGCCGTTGGCCGCCGATACGTAGACGAGTCAAAGATCCCGTGTTCGGTCGTCCAAGTCGCTGATGCCAGCGGCCCGGTCTACACCGATGCCTACGGCTGGGCCGATGTCGAGGACCAGGCTCCAATCACGGTCGACAGCATCTTTCGGATCTATTCAATGACCAAACCGATCACATCGATCGTGTTGATGCAGCTCTTCGAAGAGGGCGCACTGCTGCTCGAGGATCCAGTCGAAAAGTTCCTGCCAGAATTTGCGAACCCAACAGTGATGGTCGCTGGCAACGACGTCTCCCCGGTGACCCGTCCCGCAGCCCGGTCGATAACGATCCGCGACCTCTTGTCGCATTGTTCAGGACTGACCTATGGGTTCCTGCGCCAAGGACCGGTCGATGCGCGTTATCGAGCAGAAGGCCTGGGTGACATCAGCGCGCCTGACTATTCATTGCGTGAGGGCATGAAAAGCCTTGCCAAGCAGCCGTTACTGTTCGACCCGGGCACCGCCTGGAACTATTCGATGTCCACCGATGTGTGCGGCGCCGTGATCGAGGCGATCACCGGTTCCACATTGGCGCAGGCATTCGCAGAACGAGTCTTTGACCCGCTGTCCATGCTCAACACCGGGTTTAGTGTGCCCAGCACCGAGGCAGAACGTTTCACCTCGTTGTATGCCCCGATCTCGGGATCCATGACACGTATCGACCGAGCCGACTCCAGTGCTTACCTCGAACCACCGGCATTCTTGTCAGGCGGTGGCGGCCTCGTTTCCACAGTTGGCGACTACCAGAAGTTTGCATCCATGTTGCTGGCTGGCGGTGTCGGCGACGGCAACCGACTTATCGGCCGTCGCACGCTGGAATACATGGCAAGTAATCACTTGCCCGGGGGTCGACTCCTGAACGAACTCGGCCAGTCCGTGTTCGCTGAAGTTGCCATGGACGGCATGGGCTTCGGCCTCGGTTTCTCGGTCGTCCAGGATCCCGCAGCGAACGGCAGCTTGTGCTCCATCGGCGAATTCGCGTGGGGCGGCGCAGCAAGCACCGCGTTCTGGATCGATCCCGTCGAAGAGATCACCGCGGTGTTCATGACTCAGCTGTTGCCGTCGAGCTACTACCCACTCCGGCGCCAACTTCGCGCCGCTGTCTATCAGGCATTGCTCTAGGGGGGGTCGGGCCTCACAGCCAGCCCAGCGGTTGGCTCAGCCTGCACTCTCAGCGTTGCGGTGCAGAATTGCGTGCGTCGCCTCGATCGAGGCATACCCGAGACCGTCCTCGTTCACGTCGACGACAATCGCTGTGCCGTCGATGATCAGATTGAAATCATCGTGTGACGCGGGTGGCCACAGCAGGGCCACCAATGGCTGCGCCTCGACGTTGCGCATTGTCTTTCGACCAGCCGGAGCACGCAGGGTCACCCCGTCGAGCTCAAACCTGACCTGGGTGGTATGGGGCCGACCATCCGGCCCCGTCGTCACCAGATACCCGGCGCCACGCGACGTCACATGTTCGGCTAGATCTGCGAGTTCTACCTTGATGCTCATAGACCGAGCCTAGGACCTTGTTCCATCCGTCGCCGAGCGGCGAGACATGCACCGAGTGGCCGAGGGGCTGAGTGGACAGGCAAGCGAGTCGGCCCCAAGCTTTCGTTGCCTCCTCGTACGCCTCGCATCCAGATCAGAGTGGCGGTTCGGGGCGAGAACCTGGTTCGGCCGCTACCACCGGCGGCTCGGGAGGCACATCGCTCAGCCGCCATGCGAGATACGCATGGAAGTCGCCAAGGGCTCGCTCCAGTTCTAGAAGGGGGCCAGGACGCCAACGGGCCGAAACGTTTCGCTGCACCTGCTCACAGATCGCACGGTCCTCGTCGATGAAGGAAGCGTCCCAGCCCGGCAGACTCACAACCGTGCCGGCGTCGGACTCTTCGCCTGCAACGCCGGTCGTGACCTCGGTGCGCCCCACGGTGAGCGGCCGGACCGACTGCCACAACAACGCGTCGGGATAGATCACCGCAACGAACGATGGCGGCAATGAGACCACAAGATGATCTGCCCGTTCCATGGACTCGCCGCCGGTGACCGTAGCTCTGGCCGAACCAGCCAGGTAGTACGAACCATCGGTTGGGCTTACAGGCTCGACCGTTTCAGCATGCACCCGGAAATGACTGTAACTGTCCAGCGCATTCCCAAAAATTAGCTTCCAGTTCGCGTCCCACTCCTCCGACATCGTGGCCGCCACGTCGTGATGCAGCCGGTCGAGACCCAACGGTTTGATGTACGGCTCGACGGCCGCCACTCGTGTGCTCAGCGGTTCGACATCTGGGTTTAGGCTGACAAAAACCAGACCATGCCACGTCTCCACCAGGAACGACTCCAGTCCATGGTCGGCGTGGCCGACCTCGGCGGGCAGCGCATACGGCACGCTGAGCAAGTCGCCCTCGAGTCCATACGTCCAGGCATGGTACGGACACGAGAAACGAGACGACCGCCCTGCACAGTCGACAAGCGGGGTGCCTCGGTGGGAACACACGTTGGCCAGGGCCCGGATCTGGAAGTCGTCGCCTCGAACCATAAGTACCGGCTGACGCCCGATCATCACCGGCACGTGTTCGCCCGGCTCTGCCACTGCGTCGACTGTGCACGCAAAGACCCAGTCCTGATGCCAGATGTCGGCAATCTCCAACTCGAACACTGCCTCGTCACCAAAGAGGTCCACGGGCAGTGCGGTGGCGCGTTCTATTCGATTCGGCACCAATTTCTCGCTTCTTGTTCCGGCTCTCGACCTACCACTCGTTCCAGTGAACAAGGTTTTCGGTTGGCTGACGTTTCGCCAACTTGAACTCGGTGCCCACGGTGTAGGCCACAGGGAACAACCCGGCCTGAGTCCAGTTATCGAAGTCAATGCCGAGCAAGTCGGCCACCTCTTTCTCGCGAGGCAGGTGCAATGTGGTCCAGGCCGAACCCATACCTTTGCTTCGCAGCGCCATCATGAAGCTCCATGCCGCAGGAAGGATCGAGCCCCACGCGGATGCCTGGCGGAAGCTGTCGGCGCCTTCGAGCCGGCCAGCATGCAACGGGATCACTAGTGCAGGTACGTCTTGCAGAATCTCAGCGAGGTGATCCGCCGAGTCGGCAATGCGATCGGACTGAGCGTCGCCCTCGGACAGCTTGGACTTCTGTTCGCGGTACGGGTAGTAGATGTCCCGATAATGATCGGCAATCACCTGTTTCTTTGCCGGGTCATCCACGATCATCCATGACCAACCCTGAGCGTTTGAACCGGTAGGAGCCTGGAGCGCCATCTCGATGCAGTCGGTGATCGTCTCCCGGGCCACTGGTCGTTCGAGATCAAGCCGTTTGCGCACCGACCGGGTCGTGGTCAGTACTTCTTCGGCAGTAAGTCCAATACTCTCGCTCATTGTTCCCTCGTTGCGCTCGCTGTGGCCGTTGGTCGGCGCCACGTTAGCGAGCCGCCACGGTTCTCTCGTGGTCGAGAAGCCACCGCTTTGTGTCGAGTCCTCCAGCGAAGCCTGCCAGCCGGCCGTCAGCACCGACGATCCGGTGACATGGAAGCACAATCGAAAGCGGGTTTCGACCGTTCGCTGAACCGACTGCACGAGTTGCCCGGGGTCGTCCCACCGCTGCAGCCTGCTTGCTGTAGGTCGACGTTTCCGCAAACGGAATCTCGGCCAAGGCCAACCAGACAGACTGCTGAAAGTCGGTTCCTCGGAGCTCAAGCGGCACGTCAAACGTGCGTCGGGTACCGTCGAAATACTCGTGCAGTTGGGTTGCCGTGCGGTCGAGAATGGCGTTCGTTCCGTCGACCGGCTCGATTGGAAAACGCACTCTGCCGTCGCGTTCTTCGGGCCAAAGCACCGCTATCAGCGCTGACGCCGTCGCTACGAGGCGCAGTTCGCCAACCGGACTATCAATACGTACTAGGTAGGGAGTTGCTGTCGTCATGATGCTGCTTTCAGGGAGGCGGATGCCGCCCACAGGTGATGGGTCAGGTAACTACGCCACGGACTGGCCGTGGCCATCAGTTCTGAGGTCAGTCCAAGCGAATCCGCTGACCGGTCTGCAACCAGATCACCGGCGAGAAAAATGTCGGGATGGCCAAGCGCTCGCATGGCGATGTAATTCGCCGTCCATGGCCCGATCCCCTTTACGGCTACGAGCTCCTTGCGAATCTCATCGCGATCGGCACCTGGTGTCAGCTCGTTGGTGCGGTCATCGAACAATGCTGCCACCGCATAGATGGTCTCCGCAGTCCGCCGGGTAAGCCCAATGTCTGACAGGTCCGTTTCTGCGATTTCAGCCGGTGTCGGGAATGGCTGTAGCCGTTCGTTTACGCCCGAAGCTCGTGCAGCGATCCGGCTGGCCAGCGTGCGGGCAGCGGACACACTTCGCTGTTGACCAAGAATGGCAAACACCAGCGTGGCGAATCCGTCGCTGGAGCCAGGAGACCGCAGCCCGGGCAGGTCGTGGACATAACCAGCGATGGGTTCGATGACTTTGAGTGCGGCGTCGATATGGGTGGGGTCAGCGTCTAGGTCGAGCATGCGTCGACATTGGGCAACGGCGGCCGCCAGATCCGCGACATCGTCGAGTTCGAGCTCACACTGCACCCACTCGTCGGCAATGTCCAGCACCGCGATGCCATTGCCGTGTTCGAGGCGTAACGCCGTCGACAGCTTCCCATCGGCCACCGAAGCGACGCCGGCGACTGTCCGCCTGTCGGCCCAGCCCAGGAAGTAGTCACTCGCGAACGGCGCACGAAATGGGAGCCTGATACTGAGCGACCCGGACTCAACCGATGGCAGATTCCGCTTCGCCCGGAGCACCGTTGGTGTTGCGTCGAAGACCTCGCGAATCGTGTCGTTAAACTGTCGCAGGCTTGAAAAACCAGATGCGAACGCAACGTCCACGAAACGCATCGACGTTGTCTCGATCAGGGTCCGTGCGGTCTGAGCCCGCTGGGCTCGGGCAATAGCGAGCGGCGGCGCCCCGACTGCGTCGATCATGATTCGCCGCAGGTGCCGCTCGGTCACAGCCAGCGCCCCAGCCAACTCGTTCACACTGTGGGTGTCGAGATAACCCTGATTGATGAGCCGCATACTGCGACCCACCAGATCTTCTCGCACGTTCCACTCTGGTGACCCGGGTGTGGCGTCTGGCCGGCAACGTTTACACGCCCGCAGTCCTGCACGTTGTGCTCCAGCGGTCGTCAGGAAAAAATCCACGTTCTTGCGCAGCGGATGCACCGGCGTTGGGCAACTCGGCCGACAGTAAACACCGGTGGTGCGCACACCAACAATGAACACTCCGTCGAAGCGAACATCGCGGCTCTTGAGCGCCCGGTAGCGCTGGTCGTCGTCGAGGTCGTGGAGTGTCATGGGTCTATCCTGCCCGACCCCGAGCACCACTACTAGCGGATTTCGGACATACGGGTTATGGCAGCAGTTTCCTTCAGGTAACCGCTGGGCCGTAGCGTCCACTGGGTGACGATGTCTCGACCGCCATCTGCTGTGTCCGTTGATGAATGCAATCGCTACCTCAGCGAACTGGACTTCGTTGACCCGGTGCCGGTGATCGAAGAGGTTGCCCAGGACTGGGTCGTCGCCCGCGTGAAAATCGACGGGCTCCATCTTCGTCCTGGCGGGTACGTACCTGGACCGGTCATGATGACCGCAGTAGATGTCGTGGCGTGGTTTTTGGTGTTCACCCGCAATGGGATAACGCCGATGGCATTGACTTGGGACCTGAAAATCAACTTCCTTCGCCCAGCCCAGGGCGCCGATCTGATAGTCCGGGCCCGCCAGACCAAGTTCGGCAAGTTGTGTCACGCATCGATCGACCTGCATATGGACGGCGACCCAGACCGTCTGGTCGCCCACGCAACAACCACCTTTGTGCTTCCTGCCGCGGGCTAGACCAGATCCCCTTGCGCTCGCGGGCCGCCGCCCTGACTACAGATTGGCGACAGCGGCGCTGACCTGGGCATTGATATGCGCAACCTGCGTTGTTGGTTCGAAGCGAGGCGGGTTGTCCTCGCTCACGAACCTGGGCAGCGGCGCAATCACCGCGTCGGCATCGAACGCGTTGAACACGATCAGGCTCAGCCGTTCCCATTCAGTGTCGTTCACACGATGGCGCGTCGCTCGCAACGTGCCGTTGGTGAGATGCTCAAGCATGTCACCAACGATCACGATAAATCGGTCCTGGAAGACCGGTGGTTCGATCCACTCGCCGCTACGGGTGAGCAACTCCAGACCAGGAGCTGTCTGTGACATGAGGGTGAAGGCCTCGTAGTCGGTGTGGGCACTGATGCCAACGATGTTGTCGGCGGTTTGACCTTCGTTCGGCGGGTACCGCAGCAGGCGCATCATCGATGAACTGCGTTCGCTCTCGTACTGCACAAACGTGTCGGCTGGCAGGTCATACATTTCGGCGAAGGCGACGAAGAGCTGTCGGGCCGCAACCCGGGCAGCGAGATACCAGCCATACACCGTGTCTTGGAAACCGGGAAGATCACTCGGCCACAGGTTCGCGCCCAGGCCGCCGAACTCGATGTTGGACTCATCAGGTAGTTCCATAGCCAAGTCAAACGACTCGCACCGAGCAATCGTGCCGGGTTCATAGGCCGGTTCGGCGCCAAGCGGTATCCAGCCCCGTTGAGACCCTGGTTTGAACTGGCGGGCCGTGAGTTTGTGATCCTCGGGCAGCGCATGGAAGCGGCGGGCTTGGTCAAAGACTGCGTCGACCGACGCCTGCGATGGGCCGAAGTTGGCGGCGTAGAAGTACCCAGCACCTTCGAATGCAGCCCGAATTTCGGCCAACGTGGAAGAACGTTGCTCGGGTGTGCCATTTAAGCCTGCGAGGTCGATATCAGGGTGTTGTGACAACTCACCGTTTTCCGGTGCGCTCATTGTTTCGTCCTCTCAGCGTGCGCTCAGTTTGAGCGACGTTTCTACCGGCTCAACTACCCGACCGCTCAGGTAGCCAACCGCTCAACTACCCAACCGCTCTGGTCTGTGTCCGGACTCTATTGCATTGTCCAACCACCGTCGACGGTCACGGTCTGGCCGGTCAGAAAGGTCGAAGCGTCGCTCGACAGCAGTAATAGTGCACCATCGAGTTCTTCGAGGCGGCCAGGGCGACGCATAGGGGTTCGCTTCGTGATGTAGCCGTAGCCACTGCTGTCTTCGTCCATCATCGAATCGGTCAGCTCTGTCGGGAAGTAACCGGGAGCGATGCAATTGACCCGAATGTTGTGACGAGCCCACTGCCCCGCGAGCTCGCGTGTCAGCCCAACCAGCCCGGTCTTACTGGCGACATACGCGGCCTGGTTGTTTGGTGCCGACGACACGAAACTGTGCACCGAGGCGATGTTGATGATCGTCCCCGGCGCCTGCCGCTCGATCATTGCTGCCGCAGCCGTGCGCGCCAGCAAGAAGCATGCGTTCAGGTTGATGTCGATCACGCTCGCGAACACAGCGGCCGACTCTTCTTCAGCTTTGGTCGGAGCATCGCTCTTACCCGCGTTGTTGATGACCACGTCGAGACGGCCGAACTGTTCGTAGGCCGCTGTGACCAGGGCGTTCAGGTCAGCCTCGTCGGTCACATCGCAGCGCATGGGCACCACACCCGGCGTCGACGACGCCAACGCTTCGAGCCTGTCTAGGCGCCGAGCGGCGGCGATTACTCGCATACCGCCTGCGGCCAACGTACGCACCATGTGCTCGCCGATTCCGCTTGATGCGCCGGTCACGATTCCGACCCGGTCGCCGATATCAAAGATCTCTGAAGCTGTTCGATTCACCGCCCGATTGTACGATTATCACGGCGACAGAGGAATTCGCGTGCGATGAAAGCCAGTTAGCTGTTGGACTGCCACCATGTATCGAGGCGGGATTCGGTCGCTTCGATATCGAGGTCTGGTTCGGTTCGTTTCAGCTCAAGCAGGTACTTCAATGCCTTGCCCACCATGGGACCGGGACCAACATCGAACCGATCCATAACCGCCTGACCATCGAGCAGCGGGCGCTCGGCCTTACGACGATCGGCCGCTGCCAGCTCGAGAATTCGTTCTTCGATGGCATCGACATGATGGTGAAGTTCGAGCCGCTTGCGCTGGTTGCGGGTCGTGCAATCACTGCGCACCAATTCGTTCAGCAACCCAAGCAGGTGCCCCGCGTCTCGGGCGTAACGGCGAACGGCTGAATCACTCCAACCATCGGCATATCCCTTAAAACGGCCAGACAAACGCACAAGCTCGGCAACATCTCGTACGACATCGTCGGGATATTCGAGGTGGCGTAAACGTTTCTTCGCCATTTTTGCGCCGACAGCCTCGTGATGGCGGAAGGTGACACCGTGTTCGTCGATCTTGCGGGTTAAGGGTTTGCCGATGTCGTGAAACAGTGCAGCCAGCCGGAGCACAAGGTCCGCCCGAGTCTTGGCAGTGACGGCAATCGTGTGAGCCAGCACGTCCTTGTGTTTGTGGATGGGATCTTGTTCAAGCGCAAGGGCTGGCAGCTCGGGAATAATCTGCTCGGCCTGACCTGAATCGACCAAAGCCCAGAGCGCGTTCAAACAATCGTCATCGAGCAGCGCGGTGCTCAGGAGATCTCGGGCAATTGCGGCTTCCATCGCCTGACAGTCTGCTCGAACCCAGCACGGTTTGCACCGCACTTTCTATGTTCTGATCGCTGGGGTTCTGGCGACACTGCCCATATCGAGTGATAGCACCACTAACCTCGGCGGGGTGAAAGCACTGCTGTTCGAGCGTCGCGAGACCCGCTATGCAGCGGCGATCCTGACTTCCAAACTCTCCCCCGCCGCCGGCGCACTGGTTGCGCCACTGCGTATGGCCGACGTCGACGAGCCGGAACTCCCTGGTCCAGGATGGAAACGCATCACCCCGCTGCTCTCCGGAATCTGCGGTAGCGACCTGTCAACGCTGTCGGGACACACGTCTCGTTACTTCGAATCGCTGGTGTCATTCCCGTTTGTTATGGGTCACGAAGTTGTCGGTCTGACCGAAAACGGCAACCGTGTCGTGATCGATGCGGTACTTGGCCATGCCGCTCGGGGCGAAGCATTGCCGTTCGAGGGGGCCCATCCCGCCGATGGTTGCGACCATGGCCACCTGATCGGCGGCCATCTCGAAGCCGGCCTACAGATCGGGTCGTGCGAAAGCACAAGCGGTGGCTGGTCCACATCAATGATCGCCCACGAGAGCCAGCTGCATGTGGTGCCCGAGACCATGAGTGACGAAGCCGCGGTCATGATCGAGCCCACCGCCAGTGGCGTTCACGCCGCTTTGCGGGCACACGTGCAAGATGGCCAGACCGTGGTCGTGCTGGGTGCTGGCACGATCGGCCTCACGATTATCGCGGCACTGCGGGCCCACACCGGCGCTGGCACAATCGTTGCAACCGCGAAATATCCCGAACAACGCAAACTCGCTTCAGACCTTGGTGCAACCACGGTCGCTGAGCCAGGCGAGATTCGCCGGGCCGTCCGCCGTATCACTGGCAGTCGTATGGTCGGCACGGTGTTGTCTGGTGGTGCCGACGTTGTGATCGACGCCGTTGGTAGTTCCGCATCGCTCGAAGACGCCTTCGCCATCACCCGCCCCCGAGGCCGAGTTGTGGTCTGCGGCATGCCGGGTGTCGTCGAGATCGATCTAGCACCGTTGTGGCATCGAGAGACCGAGATGGTCGGCGCCTACACCTATGGCACCGAAGAGCTCACCAATGGCACTCGGGCCCACACCTTCACCCTTGCCTCCGAACTTGTCGAGTCTGCACAACTCGATCGGCTTGTCACTGCCACCTATCCCCTGGCGCAGTACAAACAAGCTCTGCGCCATGCGTCGGAATCCGGCCGGCGTGGTGCGGTCAAGATTGCCTTCGACTTCCGCGACTGACGTCATCACCTGCCGGACGGCCCGGATAGCCACCGGTGGGGTGAAGCCTCGGGAATATGTTTGCAGGTAGCGATGAGCGCTCACACTCGGTTCGTGGCCACTACCGGAACAGCAGTAGCGAAGCGCAAGCCACGTCAACCGTTGGTAGTCGACGGCCACCGCATCATGGTTGGGGACGAGCCCTCGTCGATTCGTTTCGAAGCAGAAACTGCTGGTCGTTGTTTCCGCCTCTGCCCCTAGTTGGGCTTCTGCCTTTGGCAATAACCGTCCGGCACCCGGCTCATCCTCGGATGTTGACTTCGACCCGCACACCGTTGGGGTCGTCGACGAAGATCTGCTCTAACGAGATCTCGGGTCGTTCGCTCGTTCGGTACACCAGGCCCCGATCGTCAAGCATCGCGCACATACCAGCAAAATCACTCCCTTCGAAGGCAATGTGGTTGAACGCACTCCGTTGACCGAATCGGTCATCTTCGTCAATGAAGTTCAGGTGCACGACCGCGGTGTCACCAAGGAACAGCCAGGCACCGGGAAACCCGAAATCGGGTCGATCCTGGGGGCGATTCTCGAGCCCCAACACGTCTTCGTAGAAGGCGACCGTTTCGTCGGGTTTGGACGTGTCGATATTGATGTGGTCGAGGCCAGTGATTCCCATGAGATGATCGTAGGTCAGCACGATCTACCCACGCACCAGAGGGCCACCCTCAAAATGAAGATAATGCCCGGCATATGAAGCTTCGGCCTCGCGACCACCGCTTTACTACCAGGCGCCAACCAGATGTGCAGCCCCCGTGCCCCGATCGACATTCAGATTGATGCCGTTCACATAACTTGCTGTTCGATTGTCAGCCAGAAACAAAAGGGCTCCGACCATCTCTGCAGGTTCGGCTGCTCGACCCGCAAGCGCAATCGCCCGATCAATGACATCGTCGCCGACGCCCCGACGGAAGTCTTGAGATAGCTGGGTGTTGGTCACGCCTGGGCACAGGCTGTTCATACGCACGTCGCGCTCAGGTAACAGCTGAAGCGCCCGCCACATCGTGTAGAACTGCACGGCCTGCTTGGAGAAGCTGTAGCCGTCGCCAATAATGTCGCCGTTCGTGTCGACCCAGGCGCTGCCCGACTCAAACGTGTCAGCGCCCATAAGCATTCGGTGGTGTTCAACGTTGTCTGCCCACCCCCGACCGGCGGTAGACGCAACGTGTGTGATCGAACCGCCTGCAGGGATCCGCGGTAGGAGCGCCTCGGTGAGATGGCGCAGCCCAAGCCAGTTGATGGCCATTACTTCAGGGGCCGTGAACCGGCCCCCGTTGGGAACACCGGCGCAGTTCATCAACCAGTCCACTCGCCCCGGCATCAACTCGAGCGCGAGGTCGATCGATGCCTTGTCGCCAAGATCACATTGCACCGCCTGAGCGACCGGCGCGGTGACCGCCGCAACGTCGAGTGTGTAGACCGAAGCGTTCGCTGCAATCAGGCTGTCTACGAGCGCGGCCCCAATCCCCGAAGCTGCGCCGGTTACAACAACCGTGTGATCCGACAAGTCCTGCCATGTGCCCTGCATGCCGCCAACCCTAATGACTAACTCGCTGTAGACGGCTTTCGTCCCCGACCGCTCGTGATGGTCACTGCCCACACATAGACGTCGCTCGATCGCGTAGCGTCTCTCTATGGACCCTTCGGCACTGTCGGCACGTGAAGCGCTCGATCTCATGGCCCGAGGTGAACTCTCGGCCGTGGAACTAACCACCGCCTGCATCGACCAGATCAACCGGATCGACCCAGTGGTCAACGCCATGGTCATCCGCAACGACGAAAAGGCACTCGCGAGTGCCGCACGTGCCGACCAGGCCCGTGCGCACGGTGAGATCGTGGGAGCGTTACATGGGCTGCCGGTTGCGATCAAGGATCTACACCCGACTGCCGACATGCCAACGACCTATGGCAGTCCCGACTTCGCCAACCACCAGCCGAGTGAAGACGCTGGCATCGTGACCCGCATCAAGGCTGCGGGCGGCATACCAATCGGTAAGACGAACATTCCCGAACGCAGCATTGGCGCCAACACCGTCAATCCGCTCTTTGGGGCAACAGGCAACCCCTTCGACCCAACGCTCACTTGTGGCGGTTCCTCGGGCGGTTCCGGCGTTGCCCTTGCCACCAACATGGCCCCGCTCGCGACAGGCTCCGACCATGGTGGAAGTGTCCGCATACCCGCGTGTTACTCGGGCGTGGTTGGCCACCGAGCAACACCCGGGGTTGTGCCCCATGAGCTTCGTTCCATGGTGCAGACCTTCTACAGCGTGCAAGGCCCTATGGCCCGCACCGTCGAAGACACCGCACTGCTGCTGTCCGTTATTGCCGACCGCGACACCGGAAACCGGCCGCATGACCCAATGATGTTCCCGCTCGCCGTGGAACCGTTCAGCCAGCTCGAAACGATCGACCCTCGGACCTTACGAATTGCCGTGACCGAAGATCTGGGTGGCGTGTTGGTGTCGGAAGAGATACGGCAGACGTTCCGACAGCGGGTCGACATGCTCAGCGATGTGGTGGCTGTATGTGATGCCCACCCCATCGACCTGCGCCGCGCGCCCGACGTCGATTGGAAGGTGCGAGCCGACATCTTCGTCGCCCAGTACCACCAAGAGGCAGCGAACTGGTCGCAGGACTTCAACCCAAACATCCAGGCGTCGTACAACGCTGCGCTACAGATGCCGATGTTCGATATTGCGGTGGCCCGCCAGGTGCAAATGGAGCTCAACCAGCAGTTCCAGCGGATCTTCGACGACTACGACATCTTGTTGTGCCCCGGCGTGAGCGTGCCCCCGTTCCCGTGGACAGACCGCAACCCCACCCACGTCGACGGCAAACCCGTCGACAACTACATGGCGTGGCTTGCGTTAACCGCGTCGCTCACCGTCGTTGGCCATCCGGTGACAGCACTGCCGTGTGGACTCGACGCGCAGGGCACGCCGTTCGGTGTGCAGGTCGTGGGACCGATGTACCGCGACCACCGTTTGCTCAGCGTTGCCGCCGCGCTCGAAACCGTCTTTGCCTCCAGCCCCGACACCGCTCGACCAACACCCGACTTCGACTGGCTCACCCAACAGACCCCAAACTGTCGCGCCGCCAAGATGTGACGTTTCTGAATCGATTGATCGAAATCGTCGTCCGATCGGTGCAGAACGTCTGAGGGTGGGCTCAGAGATACGCTTCCGCTGGTATGGAACTGCTTGATCCCACCGATGTCCCCGAACGAGTGCTGGTGGTGGTGGCACACCCCGACGACATCGACTTCGGTATTGCTGGCACCGCTGCCGTGTTGACCGCAGCTGGCAGCCAGGTGACCTACGCGCTGCTCACGAGCGGCGAGGCTGGCATCCCTGATGACATGGATCGAGACGAACTGGCCGCCATGCGTGAACGCGAGCAACGAGCCGCAGCAGCGGTGGTTGGCGTCACCGACGTGCGTTTCCTTGGCCAGCCCGACGGCCATCTCGAAGCGAACCTGGAACTGCGCAAGGTCATCAGCCGGGTCATCCGCCAGGTCAAACCAGATGTCGTGATCACACAAAGCCCCGAACGTCGATACGAACGTATCTTTGCCTCCCATCCTGACCACCTCGCGTGTGGCGAGGCCACAATCTCAGCGATTTACCCCGACGCCCGCAACCCCCACGCGCACGTTGATCTGCTGACGGAAGGCCACGACCCACACTCGGTGGAGTGGGTCTGGATCGTGCAAGGACGCGACCCGAACCTGTCGGTCAACATCACCGACGTCATGGACAAGAAGGTGGCAGCACTCTCAAGCCACACCAGCCAGGTCGAATGGATCGACGACATCGACAGCTTGCTGCGCGATTGGGCGGCAATGACCGCCGATCGACTCGGCGTTGCCGATCAGGCGCAGTACATCGAAGCCTTCACCAAGGTCCAGACCCACTAATCCCTGCACCAAGTAACCTGACCGGGTGAGTCTTGGTGGTTTTGCAGCAATAGTCGCCGGCATCGTCGCAGTAGTGGCGATCGCCTACGTGTGGTCCCAGATGATGTCGAATCCCGGCACCATGAGCGACGGCAGCGTCGGCGCCGTCATGGACGGCGGCGAGGACGTTCGGCGTATCGACCTGGGAACACACACCTATGTGGCGCAGCAGGCCGAGGAGCAGCTCACGGCCGAAGGTCTGACCTGCCGCACGGTCTCGCTGGAACAGGGTGCATTTGGCATAGGTCTCGGCGACCACCACTATCTGGTCTACAACGCCAAGGACGAGGACCGAGTCCGGATTGTCGTCGATGAACTTCTGGCCGACGCGAACCTTTCGTTCGACGACCTCGGCGACACATGATCGTCTTCGTCGATTTCGAACACGCCGACCGCTACAAAGACGGCGGTGGGTCCAACATTCAGGCGGCCCGCACCTGGATTAGTTATCGACTCGAGGATCTGTCCGGCATGCCATGCCTGCTTGTGCGGTGGGATCGAATCACGCACGACCTGCTCACTCGGCTCGACGTCAAGGCCATCTTCATAAGCGGCAACGGCTCCGACCCATCGCTCTACGAGCCTGCCGACCTGGAACCGCTCTACGACATCATCCGGAATTCCGGCCTGCCCATCTTCGGGTTCTGCGGCGGCTTCCAGTGTTTCTCTCAGGCCCTTGGTGCCGAGTTGAAGCTGCTCGACATCGATCCAGATGCCGAGGAGACCGACATCTTGAAGAAGTGGCCAAATGGATACTTCGGCGAAGTCGGCTACAACCCGATCGAGATGCTCGGCGATCATCCGCTACTCGACGGCCTCGGTCCCAATCCTGTCTTCCGCCATGCACATGGGCTGCACGTGCCGGAAGCACCAGCTGGTTTCCAGGTCCTGGCCCGTACCGCAGTGACACCGGTACAACTTGCCATCAACGACGAACGCCGCATGATCGGCACCCAGTTTCATCCCGAGTATTGGACTGATGAACATCCCGCGGGCAAGACGCTGATCACCAACTTCATGCAATGGGCCGACCTGATCTGACCTGACCGCGTGTCGTGGGCATTGCGATGCGCACCGATGGTGGGGTCTAGCCCGAGATGAGGTCAAAGCCTTCGTCGAGCCAGCCGGTCACGCCACCGATCATCTTCTTCACCGGTCGGCCAAGGTGTGCGAGTCGCAGCGCAGCCTTATCGGCACCGTTGCAGTGGGGTCCCGCGCAATACACCACAAACACGGTGTCGCTTGGGTACTCGGCAAGTGCGTCCTCGCTGATGCTGCTGCGGGGCAGGCTCACGGCGCCTTCTGCGTGGCCTGCGGTGAACGCTGCACTGCTTCGAACATCGAGCAGCACGAAGTCCGGAGTGCTTGTGGCTAACGATGCATGCACGTCCCAGCAGTCCGTCTCGAACGAGAGGAGGCCGGCAAAGTGGGCCATAGCGTCGACGGCGGCTGCGGCGGGGGTTTCGGTAACGGCGGTGTGTGACATGGCTCTAGCTTGCCAAGATTCCCCGACGGCTGCGAATGGCAGGAATGCAAGTGTTTCATCGTCGTCGCTACGGAGCGATGCGTTCAATATGCCAGCTACTGTCGCGGTAGACGTACCGCAGGCGGTCGTGCAGTCGGCTTGGGCGCCCCTGCCAGAACTCGAACATCACCGGAGCAACTCGGTACCCGCCCCAGAATGGCGGGCGAGTGATATCGCCATCGCCGAAACGGGCTTGTACGTCGACGACTGCCTTTTCGAGCACCGACGGGTCGGCAATCAGGTCGCTCTGGGGCGATGCCCATGCACCGAGCTGGCTTCCTCGCGGACGAGACGCGAAGTATGCATCACTTTCCTCTGGGGACACGCGGGTGACCGTGCCCACGATCCTGATCTGGCGATGCATGGTGAGCCAGCTGAACAACAGGGTGGCTTTGCCCGCTGATTCGAGTTCGGCGGCCTTGGCGCTCTCGTAGTTGGTGTAGAAGGCGAACCCGCGATCATCGACACCCTTGGCGAGCACATTACGAGCATGAGGCCAGCCGCCTTCGTCGACGGTGGCCACGACCATGGCATTCGGTTCATGGACCTCGTTCTCGACCGCAGCATCGAACCACAACTTCCATTGCTCGATCGGGTTGGCATGCATCGACGCTGCGTCGATCGTGCCCACGTCGTAGTGCAGTCTGAAGTCACCCAGGTCCATGACGACAGTCAACCATCACCTAACCTGCACGTGTGCACCAACTCGGCGATTCCTGATGTTGCGCACCGGGTATGACCGTCTCACGCTTGTTGCGATCGGTATAGGGGGTGTGTTTGGTGCGGGGCTTCGATGGGCGATTAGCCGTTCGGGCGAACCGACTGATTTCGACGGTGGCTGGTTTACGTACACACCGAACACCTCGGTGACCATTGACACGAACATGTCG
>Ga0206129_10002060_pt1 | contig 25777 bp, 16 predicted proteins | sample Helgoland_Spring_8_FD_148616 | JGI IMG/M metagenome (GOLD analysis project Ga0206129, IMG submission 148616) | Pelagic subsurface seawater microbial communities from Kabeltonne, Helgoland, North Sea - Helgoland_Spring_Bloom_20160502_2 | ecosystem: Environmental > Aquatic > Marine > Epipelagic ...
ATTCCATTGCTTGGGATGGCACTTTAAAATATTTGAATGTAGAGATTGATATTCACAGTCAAAATCAAGGGTTTGTATTTTTGGACATTCAAAAAATATTGTATTTGCCACAGAGTGGAATGGGTACTACTGTAGATTTTGTAGGTTTTATGAATGATTTACCAATGACTGATAATACAATTGGCGATTTAATGTGGGTAAAAGATGTGGATAATCAAGGAAATCCGTCGCTGATGGTTTGGGATGGCGAAAAGTGGAGTTTTGCCAATACGGATTATGACCCCGAAAACGAATTAGGATTGGTCGTCGCTTCAGATACGAATGATCGTGATTTACAATATCCAAATCCAAATATAGGGGATCAAGTTTGGAATCAGACCTGTGAGTGTATTCAGATTTATGAAGGAAGTGAGTGGGTAAACGTTAATGGGTCATTGGAAGATATCAAGGCCAGCAATGGAATCAATATAAATGAAAATACAGAAATCAAACTAGGCGGAACTTTGACGGAACCTACCGAAATAAATATGGACGCCACTAATACGCTAGCATTAAAAGGCTTAGAGGAAATTACGTCAACAGTAGATAGTGATGTAATGACAGTTAACTCCAATACAGGGGTGATCACACGAACGTCTTTAGGGAATCTTTTTCAAGAAGAAGTGACACTAACGATTGCGGCTACTGACGGTCAAAATCAGTTTGCAACTCCTTTACCCATAGCATCTCCAAGCAAAGTCAATGTGTACCGTAATGGCGTTCGTATTGGGTTTTCTGTATCAAATATTAATACACTAGAATTAGAACCCGAAGCCATTTGCTATGCGGGCGATGAAATCAGAATTGTACAATTTACTAATTAATAATAATAACCAAATTTTTAAAATTAAAACTATGAAAAACAATTATGTAAAACTGAGTCTATTGACTCTGACAATGATTGCTGGGACGGCTTCCGTTCAAGCACAAGACACCAATGCAACAATTGGAAAACAAGCAAAAGCCACTCTTGGGGATGTGACCACAAATGTCACAGCAACACCCGGTGCAGATGCTTTTACAGCTCCTACTGCTGGAGCAACGACGCAAGGAGGTCATATTCGTGTGATTGACAATAAAGGAACCATTAAATACTTACAAGTTAAAAATGGACTCACGCAAGTCACAGATACGGCTCCAGATGGAGGAATTGTTACCACATGGCAATTGGGAGGTCAATTGGCTAATGACACTGATATTGATTTTAATGGAAACGTATTTTCATTTAACAATGTGTTACAAGTAGATAATACGGATTTAACCAATGGAGTTCCGGCGACAACCTTTACGACTGCTTCGGGTCAAGGAAATACTGGCTGGGCAATTTTGGTAAGAGACGAAGGTACGGGGGAAGTGAAAAAGTTAAACGCTACCGATTTAATAGTTAGTGGTGTACAGACTTACACAGCTTCCGCAGCAGATCAAACAGCCAATGCCCTTGCGGCTCCAATTAATGTACCTGGAATGTCTCCACAAGCTTCTAAAATTTGGGTTTATAGAAATGGAGCCAAATTATTAGCTGGAATCGATTACACAGTTGTTGCAGGTGCTGTGTTGAATACAACAGACATCACGTTTGTGCCAAATGCTATAGAACCAGCAGACTGGGCTGTATTTACAGGAGATGTTTTTGAAATACAATGGTTTAAGTAGTCAATAATGCCAAACCTAAAATTTACTTAACGACTCTTTTATAAGAGTCGTTAAGTAATTATGGACAGTCACCAAATTTAATTTAAAATAATTTCAATGAAACATAAGATGCTCAATTTTGAATCAAAATTTAAAGCAATCAATCGAAATTTTTTAATGTTTTTTATTTTTGGGTTGATTGGTTTTCAGCTGCAAGCTCAGATTGGTCGAGTCATTGACAATAAAGGAACCATCAGAGAAGTTCGAAACAATCAGGTTACTACTTCTTCAATTGAGCCGACTTCCCCTTTAGAAAATGATATTTGGATTGACACCACTTCTAATACCGTAAAAGTTTGGGAAGGTACCCCATTGAATGCTTGGCAGGAGATGGCCTCCATTCGCAATTGGATCAGTAATACCAATAGTGGTACCTATGCCATTGATCATTTGGTGTCCTATAACGGTGCGATTTATAAAAATATCACAGGAACAAACACTGATATTGCTCCTGATTTAGACATTACTAATTGGGAAGTTTTAAAAAGTTCAATCCTCAGCGATGCAGATGGTGATACTAAAATCCAAGTTGAGGAATCCGCAGACGAAGACCTCATTCGTTTTGATTTGGCGGGCACAGAGAAATTTGTCATGCGTGGTTCTACAATAGAACCTGTGAATAACGGTAACTCTGTTTTTATTGGAGAAAATGCAGGATTAAATGACAATCTCACGAATAATCAAAACATTGCAATCGGAACTAACACCCTGAGAGATAATGTAGCAGCCTTTCAAAATGTTGCGATAGGACAAAATGCCTTATTGGTTAATACTGGTGGTCATAACAATTTTGCATTAGGGAGAAATTCGCTGTTAGCTAATACCGTTGGCGATGTAAATGTAGGGCTTGGAGGGAATACACTTTCCTCAAATATCAACGGAGAGGGTAATTTAGCGATAGGTGCCTCTTCACTTTCAGGTAATATATCTGGTGATAATAATGTAGCTATTGGTAGAAGAGCTTTAAGGCTAAACCAAAGCGGTAATAATAATGTAGCTATTGGGGCAGAAGCAGGAGATAACTTAATCTCAGGTCTAAGAAACACCATAATTGGTGATGAAACTGGGTGGGGTGTTACTACAGGAAGTGATAATACTATTATAGGGTCTAGGGTAAAAGGTCTTGCAACCGATTTATCAAATAATATTATATTTTCAGATGGAGCTGGAAACATACAGCTTCAAAATGATGGTACTCGTTGGCAAAGTGAAGACGAATTACAGGCTGGCTCTTTTGATACAGCATGGCAAAATAATACCAATGGAGGCGTTTATGCAGCCAACGATCTGGTTATCTATTCAGGAGGCATTTATAAAAATTTAACAGGCACCAACCTAGATACCACTCCTGATTTAGATACCACAAATTGGACTGAAGTCGTGCCAGATTTTGAGGTCGTTCCTTTATGGAAATCTGACACAAATGGAGGCAGTTATGCGACCGATGATATCATTAATTACAATGGTATACTCTATAAAAACTTAACAGGTACTAATTTAGATACCACCCCTAATTTAGATACCACAAATTGGGTGGCGTTTGCATCGACTTCTCTTAGTGATACCGATGGTGACACTTCAGTCGAAGTGGAGCGAACGGCAGACATAGACAAGGTTTATATTAAAACAAATGGAGTGGATCGAATAACCACTGATGCTGCTGGAAGTAGTTTCCGCGGAAGGGTTAGAGTCAACAACGGGACGTTTCCGACCATTAATTATTTGGATATAGAATACAATGGGGGAACTGGAGTTGCTTCACTAAAATCTATAGGAAATGGGAATTCATCTATGGAGTTATTCACTTCTAATGGAGGTACCCAAAATCTAGGTTTAAGAATAGATAAGGATCAAAACGTTACCATCCCACAAGATCTAACAACAGACACCTTTTCTACTGCTTGGGTAAACAATACCAATGGTGGTGTTTATGTAGTCAATGACTTGGTAATTTATTTAGGAGGAATTTATAAGAATTTAACAGGGAATAATACCAACACGACTCCTAATGCAGATACTACAAATTGGAGTGCAATTGTTGGAGGTTCATCTGTTAATGTTGTCAACTCGTTAAACTCCACTTCAACCGTTGATGCACTGAGCGCAGCGCAAGGGAAAAACCTACAAGACAACAAGCTAAATACTAACAGTGTTATAAATTCAGCGACCTCAACATCAACAACAAGTCCTGTAAGTGCAGCCCAGGTAAGATTATTAGATATTGGAAAACTAGACAAAGTAGATGTGACAGGCACGGAGCAATTCATGGGGTATCAAATTAATGGTCGAGATGTATATCAGAAATATGTTAGTGGAACCTCACCAACAGGATTTACTAATTTGTATTTAGAGATTAACGGAGTCGATACGCTACTTTCTGTCGAAGGAGTTATCAGTCGAAATGGTCAGCCTCAATGGCATTTAATATCACAAATGGGTAACGATCGCGATGGACATGCAGGGGCAGTTTATCAAGAAAATGATGACATTGCCATGTATGGAGGAGCGCTTTTATCAGATTTTCAAGGGCAGCCGTTTAAAGTAGTTTTGAAATATACAAAATAGTATTTTGATATATAGAGTAGATAAATTTGACAAAATTTAGGGTTTACACTATCTTTGTTTTTTAAATATGAAGATTAGTCTTCTGCTCAACCACATTTTTGAAAGATACGTTTAAACATAAAGGACTTCGCAAACAATTGGTGGCAACGTTGGTGGCTAAAGGAATTTCAAATTCAGCGGTCTTAGAGGCCATTGGATCGATTCCACGACATCTTTTTATGGACTCTAGTTTTTTGGACCATGCGTACCAAGACAAGGCATTTCCTATCGCAGCAAGTCAAACCATCTCACAACCCTATACCGTTGCATTTCAATCGGAATTGCTACAGGTGAAATCTGGTGATAAAATCCTTGAAATTGGTACCGGAAGCGGCTATCAAACAGCGGTGTTGTGTTTGTTGGGTGCGCAAGTGTATAGTATTGAACGCCAATTAGAATTGTTTAAAAAGACAAGCCAATTTTTACCAAAAATAGGCTATATAGCCAAACGCTTAATTTTTGGAGATGGCTATAAAGGACTCAAAGAAGAAGCTCCTTTTGATAGCATTATTGTCACCGCTGGAGCACCTTTTGTGCCAAAACCTTTATTGTCACAACTAAAAGTAGGAGGGCGCTTGGTCATTCCTGTGGGAGACGAAGATCAAATAATGACGCTCTATATTCGTAAAGGTGCCAAAGAATTTGAAAAACACGAATTAGGAAATTTTAAGTTTGTGCCGCTTTTAGAAAACAAAAATTAGAAACTAATTCCAAACAATACGCCGTCGTTCACAAACCCCGATTGATACGATCTCACATAGTCAACTCGTAAAAAACGGTATTTTTTCCAACCGATATTATTAATCCCGATGCTCATTTCTTGATACGGGTTTTGAAACTTTGTAGAAAATCCATGTACGCCCACAATCAAGTTATAATTGAGTTTATTAATCAATGGTATCTTTCCTAAAATATAGCCATTAAAATCGTGCTCCACATGGTATTCTAAATAGTTTTCGGACGTACTAAAATCATAATACGCCACATTTTTAAATGACGTCAAATAATTACCACTCAAATTCACATGGGTTTGATTGCCATTAAAATGCTTAGAATCCATAAATGCTAGTTTGGAGTTCTCAAAAAAGGTGCCTCCCGAAATATTATAACTAAAATCACCTTTATTTTCAAGGCTAAAATTTTGAGATAAATTAACACTTAAATGGTCATAATTATAGTCGGAGTTGGTAGCGCCCATTCCTTTTTCAAAACTAAAATTTAACTTCGGGTATTTAGGTGTATTTAGGTTGTATTTATTTCCTGGGTAGCTCAGGTATTTTTGTCCAAATCGAATAGCCCCATCGAATTTAAACTTTAGGAGGTTATGATTTTCGAAGGGAGCGGATACAAAATTTAAGGCGTCTTTTGGATTGTTACTTGTGTATGATTTATCATCCTGATTTAGAGTCGTATAATCAGAGCTATTAAACAATGCCCTTCGGTTTTCAAAACTGATTGAAGTGCCTACTCTTAAACCATTAAAAAGTTCTTGACCATAGCGCGCTTCTATAAATCTATTTTCAAATAATTTCATGTAATTATCTTCAAAAAGTAAGCTGCTTAAGCTATTTATTAAATTCGAAATAGGTTCTTGATCATTAAACTGTTTTACTTTGATCCCTGCACTAAATGCGACATTTAAATCATTGATATTATTAAATTTATATCGGAATCCTAGCGTTCCCCGAACCTTTTGTGTGTCAAAACTGTAATTGATCTGACTTTTAAGCCTGAGGTATTTTTTAAACTTATCATAGCGTTTGGTGTAGTCAATCTCTAAATTTGAATTGAATCCTTGAACCGTATTAAAATTTAAGCCTTTTAATGGACTACTAATGCTAAATTCTTTGTGTTCAAAAGAATTTTCAAATGAGTACCCTGAAATTAAATTACCAAACTTAAATGTATTGTTTTTGGTATCCACCGAATCGCGATAGATTTTGGATTTTTTTAAAGTTTGAATACTATCTTTTTTAATGTAATCAGTGAATTCTTCACGGGTTAGAGGAACTGGACGAAGGGTGTTCCAATAAGTAGAATCTTTTTTATTGGCTTCGGGGGCAAATGCCAAAACTTCATTTGTAAAAACAGTCTCATCAAAATTTGTATTCAATTCATAATTGCTGTAGTTCGCTACAAAATTACCATCCCCTTCAAATCCTAAAATCTTATATTCAAAACCAATAGTTTGGGAACGAACCACCCAGTAATCTGTTTTCTCATCATAAGATAAATTTTGTTTAATAGTCACCAAATCAGCTGCTGGAGTTTGAATTTGGCTGCCAGTCACTTGGAGTTCTAGGCCATAGATACTCCACTGGTCTTCGACAATATAGAGAATTCCCGAAAATACTCGATCGTTTTCACGACGTGGAATCACTTGAATTTTATTAATCAAGTTCCCACGATTGTCATAAAAAACTCCTTCAAGTTTATAGCGGTAATAGTTAAAAGCATAATCAGCAATTGGGGATACAATTTCTGCATTAATCTCAACCGTATTTTTGTAAAAATTATAATCAACATCACTCGCAGTGTTAAAGCTAAATCCGTTTGAATCGCCACTTATTTTCGAAGCAATAATATTTTCTGACAATTTATCAGGTTTTTGATATTTTATTTTGGAGATGGTTTCCGATAAATAAATAATTCCCGAGCGGGTGGAGTCTAATTCAATATCAAATTCCACTTCTTGACCCATAAATTTTTCGGGCGCATTTTTGATGCGAATCAGACCTTTAGAATAAAAATCGGCAGCATATGAATTGATGGTTTCTAAATGCGATTTTCGGGCAGCAATGGACGCCCTTATAATTCGATTTGCAGGGTTTTCATTTCTAGTGATGACCACTTCATTTAGGGAGATCGATTCTTCCACTAATTGAATGTTTAGTTCATGTGGAAACTGTTCCACTTTAATAACTTTAGTTTGTGTTTTAAATCCAATAAATTGGTAAACAATTGAATAGGTGCCTGGTTTTGAGAGGGCTAATTCATAATCACCTTGGTCATTTGAAGTCGTGCCCGTATAGGAATTTTCAATATAAATATTAACGTAAGGGATCGGTTGGTTTTTATCATCGGTGATCGTCCCTTTGAGTTGCGCATTTACAGAAAGAGAACAAATAAGGAATAAAAATAAATAACGCATGTAGGTTTTTGGTTTAGATTACATGAGTATAGACGATAATCTTAAAGAGATGTTACAAAAGTTACTTAAAATTCTTCTTTACACGATCTAAATCACGTTTATTATCACGGTCTTTGATGGTTTCCCGTTTATCAAATAGCTTTTTTCCTTTTGCTAAGGAGATCCTCAGTTTTGCAAACCCTTTATCATTGATGAAAAGTTTTAAAGGAATAATCGTTAGACCCGAATTTTTCACTTCTTTCTCAAGTTTTTTGAGTTCTTTTTTGTTGAGTAATAGCTTTCGTTCTGCTTTGGGGGCATGGTTATAATGATTTCCAAAATCATATTCTTGAATGGTCATATTAATCACAAAAAGCTCCCCTCGTAAATTAAACTCACAAAAACTTTCTGCAATCGATGCTTTACTCTCGCGAATGGATTTAATTTCGGTACCAGTTAATACAATACCAGCGATGTATGTATCTAATAGATCATACGTAAATCGTGCTTTTTTGTTTAATATGTTAACGGACTTTTTCATTGAAGGTCAAAACTAAGCAAATTATTAATCGATTGCTAGAGGTGTCTATAATTTATCGGAATTTTAATTAGTAGATTTTTTAAAACATCTTTTTAGTAACGGAATATTACAAAATAAAAAAAGCAATGCTTTTTTTATTTCTAAAATTCGCACTGCTTTTTAACTAACTAACCAACACTTATAAGACGATGTTTGTTGAGATTTGTTACAATTTTTCTGAAATTAAATCACTTTGATTCCTAAAGACCAATTGATTTTCGAAAGCATCTAATAAAATGATACTGTTGGAAGTAATGGTTCCTGCCAAAAGTTCTTTACTTAAGGCATTGAGGACTTCCTTTTGAAGGACTCGTTTTACTGGGCGCGCACCATATTCAGGTTGATAGCCTTTAGAGGCTAAGTATTGGATAGCCTCTGGCGTAGCGTCAAATGTGATTCCTTGAGTTTCAATAATTTTAGAAATTGATTTGAGTTGTATTGCGACAATCGATTCAATATCTTTTTTACTGAGTGGTGTGAATAAGATCGTGTCATCAATTCGATTTAAAAATTCAGGTCTGACCGACTTTTTCAATAATGCCAAGACCTCTACTTTAGCCGCTTCCATGGCTGTAGTTGAGTCTTTTAGAGTGTCAAACTGCGCTTGAATCAGCTCACTTCCTAAGTTTGAAGTCATGATAATAATGGTATTTTTAAAATCTGCTATCCGTCCTTTATTATCAGTTAAACGCCCTTCATCTAAAACTTGTAGAAGAATATTAAAGGTGTCGGGATGCGCTTTTTCAATTTCATCTAACAACACCACAGAATAGGGTTTACGACGAACGGCTTCTGTTAACTGGCCACCTTCTTCGTACCCCACATATCCAGGAGGGGCTCCTACCAATCGGCTGACCGAATGACGTTCTTGATATTCACTCATATCGATCCGAGTTAATGCATTTTCATCGTCAAATAAATAAGCTGCTAAGGTTTTAGCGAGTTCCGTTTTTCCAACCCCTGTAGTGCCTAAAAACAAAAATGTCCCAATTGGTTTTTGAGGGTTTTGCAATCCAGATCTACTTCGTCGAACTGCGTCACTCACCGCTGTGACCGCTTCATCCTGCCCAATAACTCTTTTGTGAAGCTGTTTTTCGAGCGTTAATAATTTTTCACGCTCAGATTGAATCATTTTAGTCACTGGGATTCCAGTCCATTTGGCAACAACTTCTGCGATATCTTCATAGGTAACTTCTTCCTTTATCAAAGCCGTTGATTGGTTTTTAATCAGCTCTTTTTGGAGGACTTCCAAATGTTCTTGAGCCTCTTTTATTTTGCCATAACGAATTTCGGCTACGGCTCCATAATCACCATCACGTTCTGCACGTTCTGCTTTGTTTTTAAACTCTTCAATATCAGATTTAGCTGCTTGTACACGATCTACCAAATCTTTTTCACTGCGCCATTTGGCCTCCAAATCGTTACGCTCTTCTTTGATATTAGCCAGATCGGCTCTTAAAGATTTGAGCTTAGTTTCATCTTTTTCTCTTTTAATAGCTTCAATTTCAATTTCTAGTTGCCGAACTTTTCGATCCAAAACATCTAATTCTTCAGGTTTTGAATTTATCTCCATACGTAATTTTGAAGCTGCTTCATCCATCAAATCAATTGCTTTATCAGGTAAAAAACGATTGCTAATGTATCGGGTTGAAAGTTCTACGGCTCCAATGATAGCTTCATCTTTGATGCGCACTTTGTGATGTGTTTCATACGTTTCTTTCAGCCCTCTAAGTATAGAGATTGCACTTTCTGTATCGGGTTCATCAACGATTACTTTTTGAAAACGACGTTCCAACGCTTTGTCTTTCTCAAAATATTTTTGATATTCATCTAAGGTCGTTGCTCCAATGGCTCTGAGCTCTCCGCGAGCAAGTGCGGGTTTCAAAATATTGGCGGCATCCATAGCACCTTGTCCGCCACCGGCTCCAACCAATGTATGAATTTCATCGATAAAAAGAACGATATCTCCTTCGCTTTGTGTAACTTCTTTGATGACTGATTTTAAACGTTCTTCAAACTCCCCTTTATACTTTGCACCTGCGATTAAGGCGCCCATGTCGAGGGCAAAAATTTGTTTATCTTTTAAGTTTTCAGGAATATCTCCTGCAATGATTCGATGTGCTAAACCCTCTGCAATCGCTGTTTTTCCTGTGCCTGGTTCGCCGACCAGTATAGGGTTATTTTTGGTGCGTCTAGATAATATTTGTAAGATTCGTCTGATCTCCTCATTACGCCCAATCACAGGATCTAAACGGTTGTCTTTAGCCATTTGATTTAGATTGGTAGCATATTTATTTAGTGCGTTATAGGTGTCTTCTTGGCTTTGTGATGTTACAGAATGTCCTTTACGCAGACTTTCTATCGCACCTTTAAGGTCCTTTTCGGTCACTCCTTGGTCTTTTAACATTTGTGCAATTGAGGACTTGGAAGAAAAAATAGCAATCAGTAAATCTTCGATCGCCACAAACTCGCCTCCCGATTTTTTGGACTCTAAAGCGGCCTTTTGAAGCGTCTTAGTCGTCTCTCTCGATAATTTCTGATCCCCATTGCTCACGGTCGGAAAATGCTCCAGTGCTTTATTTAGTAATTGCAATAGCAAATCAAGATTAATATCTAATTTTTTTAATAAAAAGGGGAGGACATTTTGATCGATTTCATAAATCGCTTTAAATAAATGTTCATTTTCTATTTGAGAATGTCGGTAGCCCAATGCAATTTGTTGGGCTTGTTGTAGGGCTTCTTGTGATTTTATTGTATAATTGTCAAAGTTCATAATGGGTGTTTTTATAGTACTATTGGGTCAATAATCTTACCATATAAACAGTCAAGACAAAATGACACTAAACCACTTAAATAACTGACTTTTAGTCAGTTTTGTAATTATTAAAATTTAATTTATGGGAATTTTTAATTCATTATTTAAACCTAAAACCGAAGGCATTAACTGGCCAGGAGTCCAACTAGAATCCATGGATCAATTGGAAGCTATAATTAGCACTTCAAATACAATACCTCAATTGATTTTTAAGCATTCGACTCGTTGCAGTATCAGTCGGTTTGTGCTATCAGATTTTATGGCACATTTCTCCTATTCAGATACTGAATTTGGCGCCAATTATTTAGACTTGTTAAATCATCGAGACATCTCTGGTGCCATTGCAGAACGCCTTGGCGTTGTCCATCAATCACCACAATTGATTGTGATAAAAAATGGAAAAGCTATTGCACATGCATCCCACGAAGGGATTAATGAACTGCAACTAAGTCAATTTATATAATCGACTAAATACCGAGTTCGTCTAAAAGTAAGATTAGTTTCTCGCTCGATGGGCGAGGGGCATCTGCGTCAATAATATTTCCATTAGGATCTATTAATATAAATCGTGGGATTCCACTAATTTTATAATCTTGTATGAAGTCGGCTTTCCATCCATTTCCTGAAAACAATTGAACGCCCGATAATTCTTTTTCACTCACCATTGTTTTCCAAGCTTTGTGGGCTTTCTCTAGCGTTCCACTACGACGAGCATCGTCCACAGAAATACTAATAAACTCAATATTTTTAGCATGGTATTTTGATTCTAATTCTTGTAAAAATGGAATTTCAACTTTACAAGGCCCACACCAAGTTGCCCAAATATCAACATACACAAATTTTCCTTTAAAGTCGCCTAATGAACTGACACCGCCTTTATGATTTTCGTAGTTTAAAAATTCAGGAGAGGCCATTCCTTTGGGAAACAACGTTTTCATTCCTTGTTTTTCTAAGAAATAATCATAATACGATTTACGCATCAATTTTAAATTCTCAGACTGTTCTTCAAAAAAAGCAGTATCCAGTTGTTTAAACTCATTTTTTAAAGAATTATAGGCAACTTCTAAATCATTAAATGATTTAGAAAACTCAGCTTCAGATCCCTCAAAAAGATCTTCTGTAAGGTATTTTTCTTGCAAAAGATTATTGGTGATTATGAAATTACTTTTATCGGCTCCGTCTCCCTTAAATTTTAAAGTTTCGTCAAAAGCTTTGGTGTCTAATGTGAAAGAAGTTGAGTTGTTATTTTTTAAATAGATCATTCCCACTTCATTACCATCAAAAAAGGTAAAAAGGCCTTCTTTTATATGAAGGGTGTCGCTAAAAGTTCCATCATCATATACTTGAATTTCTTTTTTGTATCCATCTCTATTGCTGATGGTTATTTTTTTAAACTCATTAGAATTCGTGATTTCCCCAGAGAGCGTCACATAGTTTTTAGGCGTTTCTGTACAAGAACTGAATATTAATAAAGATAAAAGTAGAGTGAAAAATGCTTTCATGATATTGTAGTTTATTTGAGTTATTTTTCAAAAGTAAGTTAATCCACTTACTAAATTAATAAATTAACAATTATTTGTATATCTACTGTGGAATGTTCAATTTTGAAGTATAAAACAACAATCAAATGCATATAATTAGTTCGAAATCGTTAAGCTTGTCGGATCTTAGAACCCTTATTTTTGAAGGTTCAAAAATAAAGCTTTCATCTGAAGTCATACAAAAAATTCAGGAGTGTCGGGAGTATTTAGATCAAAAAACAGCAACGACTTCAGAGCCTATTTATGGAATTAACACTGGCTTTGGCGCTTTGTGTGATGTAAGGATTCAATCCGAAAACCTCACGAAATTACAAGAAAACCTAGTCCGGTCTCATGCTTGTGGGATGGGAGAGTTGGTTCCAAAACCCATTGTAAAGTTGATGCTTTTATTAAAAATAAAATCATTGAGTTATGGTCATAGTGGGGTGCAATTAGCCACTGTTAACCGATTGGTTGCTTTTTATAACAATGATATTTTACCAGTAATATATACCCAAGGGTCTTTAGGAGCTTCTGGAGATCTGGCACCCTTGGCACATTTGGCATTACCACTGCTTGGCGAAGGAATGGTTTGGTATAAAGGCACTCAAAAGCCTACTTCTGAAGTTTTAGAAGGGTTTGATTGGCGTCCAATAACCCTTCAATCGAAGGAAGGCTTGGCCTTACTGAATGGCACACAGTTTATGACTGCTTACGGCGTACATTGTTTATTGAAATCTCACAAATTATCCTATATGGCCGATATGATAGGAGCTTTGTCATTAGATGCTTACGATGGCCGGATTGAGCCTTTTGACCCTTTGGTGCATCTGGTGCGTCCTCATAATGGACAGATAAAAACGGCAGCCCGTATTCTCCTTTTTTTAGAAGACAGCGACTTAATGAAGCAGCCGAAACCACATGTTCAGGATCCGTACTCATTTCGATGCATGCCACAAGTTCACGGCGCAACCAAAGACACGCTGTCTTTTGTAAGCAATACTTTTATAACCGAAATAAACGCCGTCACTGACAATCCTAATATATTTACCAAAGACGATAAGATAATTTCGGGAGGAAACTTTCATGGACAACCTTTAGCATACGGGTTCGATTTCTTAAAAATTGCCATGGCCGAATTGGGTAATATTTCGGAGCGAAGAACCTATCAATTGATCACAGGCTTAAGGGGGTTGCCTTCGTTTTTGATCGATAAATCGGGTTTAAATTCGGGGCTTATGATACCTCAATATACCGCTGCGAGTATTGTGAGTACAAACAAACAATTAGCGACGCCCGCCAGTGTCGATTCTATCGTTTCTTCCAATGGGCAAGAAGACCATGTCAGTATGGGCGCAAATGCGGCTGTGCAAGCCTATCAAATTTTAGAAAACGTCGAACGAATTTTAGCGATTGAGTTGCTGACTGCTTCTCAGGCATTGTTTTTTAGAACCAAAAAAACATCTCCATTTCTATCAGCGATTATTTTTAGTTTTAGATCTGAAATCCCAAAAGTCACAGAAGATAGAATGCTTCATAATGATATTGTAAAAGCCGTTGATTTTATTCAAACACTCGAACTAGAAAATGATCTTTTGTTCAATTAAGCCATAAAAAAAGCCCCACATTGTGAGGCATTTTTTTTAAGATTCTTTCGCCTTATTGGGCGATGTTATTTTGATTTCTAATTTAGAATCATCTTTGCCAATATCTAGCGTAATGGTATCGCCTTCATGTACATTAGACTTGATAATTTCTTCGGCTAGAGCATCTTCAACGTATTTTTGAATGGCACGTTTTAGGGGGCGGGCACCATACTGTTTGTCAAATCCTTTTTCGGCAATAAAACTTTTTGCTTTTTTACTTAATTTCAGTGTATACCCTAGTTCCGAAATACGTTCAAGGAGTTTGCTAAGCTCGATATCAATAATGATATCAATATCTTCTTTTTCTAAGTTGTTGAATACGACTACATCATCAATCCTATTTAGAAACTCAGGTGCAAATGCTTTTTTAAGAGCGTTTTCGATGACGCTTCTCGCATTTGAACTTTCTTGCGATTTTTGTGCCGAAGTTCCAAATCCAACGCCAGAACCAAAATCTTTCAGTTTTCGAGCGCCAATATTAGAAGTCATAATAATAATGGTGTTGCTGAAATCAATTTTTCGACCTAAGCTGTCTGTTAAAAATCCATCATCTAAAACTTGAAGGAGCATATTAAAGACGTCGGGATGTGCTTTCTCGATTTCATCTAAAAGAACAACGGCATAGGGTTTGCGTCGAATTTTTTCGGTGAGCTGACCGCCTTCTTCATACCCTACATATCCTGGAGGTGCCCCTACCAATCTTGAGATTGCAAATTTTTCCATGTATTCGCTCATGTCAATTCTCACTAGGGCATCTTCACTGTCAAATAATTCTCTGGCAAGAACTTTAGCGAGTTGTGTTTTACCAACGCCTGTTTGTCCTAAAAATATAAATGACCCAATGGGCTTATTGGGATCTTTAAGTCCAGCACGATTCCTCTGAATCGCTTTCACAACCTTTGAAACTGCTTCGTCTTGGCCAATCACTTTGCCGTTAATGAGCTCAGGGAGTTTTGATAATTTATTACTTTCTTTTTGTGCAATTCGATTTACAGGAATACTGGTCATCATAGACACTACTTCTGCCACGTTTTCTTCGGTGACCACAATACGGTTTAATTTGGAATCGGTTTCCCATTTTTCCTGCGCTTCTGCAAGGCTTTTTTCTAAACGTTTTTCGTCATCTCTAAGTTTAGCTGCTTCTTCATATTTCTGTTTTTTAACGACCGAATTTTTAGTCGCTTTCACTTCTTCAAGTTCTGCTTCTAATTCAACAATTTGATTTGGCACATTAATATTGGTGATGTGGACTCGCGAGCCGGCCTCATCCAATGCATCAATTGCTTTGTCAGGTAAAAACCGATCGGTCATGTAGCGATTTGTTAGTTTGACACAGGCTTCAATAGCGGCATCTGTATAATCGACATTATGATGATCTTCGTATTTGTTTTTAATATTATTTAAAATCTCAATGGTTTCCTCAACGGTGGTCGGCTCTACAATGACCTTTTGAAAACGACGTTCTAGTGCGCCATCTTTTTCGATATGTTGTCTGTATTCATCAAGTGTTGTCGCTCCAACACATTGTAGTTCGCCACGTGCTAAGGCAGGCTTAAACATGTTAGAAGCATCTAAACTTCCGGTGGCGCCACCAGCACCGACAATGGTATGAATTTCGTCAATAAATAAAATGATGTCATCATTTTTTTCAAGCTCATTCATCACTGCTTTCATGCGTTCCTCAAATTGACCACGGTATTTTGTACCGGCCACAATACTCGCTAAATCTAAAGTCACGACGCGTTTATTAAATAAGATTCGTGAGACCTTTCGTTTGATAATTCGAATGGCCAAGCCTTCTGCTATGGCCGATTTGCCGACACCGGGTTCGCCAATGAGTAAAGGGTTGTTTTTCTTTCGGCGACTCAAAATTTGAGACACTCGTTGGATTTCTTTTTCACGTCCTACAACAGGATCTAATTTTCCTTCTTCAGCCATGGCTGTAAGATCTCTACCAAAATTGTCTAGAACAGGTGTTTTAGACTTTTTGGTCCCTTTCTGAGTTCCACTTTGACCAAATGAACTGTCTTTGTCATCTTCTTTTGGGAGGTCTTCACTTGGAAAAGATTCTGCTTTAGGAGTACTATCAGTGTATGAGTCGTCGTTTGTGATCATATATTTAAATTGTTCTTTTACACCCTCGTAATCCACTTTTAGTTTATTTAAAAGTTTCGTTGTAGGGTCGTTTTCGTTTCTCAAAACACATAGAAGTAAATGTGCCGTATTTATAGATTTACTTTGAAAGAGTTTGGCTTCCAAAAAAGTTGTTTTTAAAGCGCGTTCTGCTTGCCGTGTCAAATGAAGATTTTTCTTTTCGTTGGAAGAAACCATGATACTGGGATTGGCAGGACTCAGAATTTCTACTTTGCGACGCAAATGACTCAAGTCAATATCCAATGCATTTAAAATATCGATTGCTTTGCCATTGCCATCTCTTAAAAGGCCCAACATAAGGTGTTCGGTACCAATAAAATCATGACCCAGACGTAGCGCTTCTTCTTTACTAAAAGAAATTACATCTTTAACTCGAGGGGAAAAATTATCATCCATAAGTGTTCTTTGGTTAAAAATACAAATTCAGAGGCATTAAATCAAAAACTATACCTCATTTATTTTCATTTATACAAATGATAGTAAAAACTAATTAAAATCAAAATTTTATGCTCTGTATTTATTAACGATTTCGCTTCTTTAAATTGTTGATAAATTTGATTAAAAAAGCCACAGAAATTCGCTTAATAATAATTTGAAAAGTAGTATATTAGCTTGGTTATAAAACATACAAAAATATAGTGTAAAATGATAGAAGGCGAAAAGTTAATCCCCATTAATATTGAAGATGAAATGAAGTCGGCCTACATCGATTATTCGATGTCGGTTATTGTGTCTCGAGCACTTCCTGATGTAAGGGATGGTTTGAAGCCTGTTCATCGCAGGGTATTGTTTGGAATGCACGAACTTGGTGTGAGGTCTAATACTGCTCATAAAAAATCTGCAAGAATTGTTGGGGAAGTTTTAGGAAAGTATCACCCCCATGGAGATACGTCTGTGTATGACGCCATGGTTCGTATGGCTCAAGAATGGAGCTTGCGATATATGTTAGTTGACGGACAAGGAAATTTCGGATCGATTGATGGCGATAGTCCTGCGGCAATGCGTTATACGGAAGCCAGAATGCGTAAAATATCGGAGGATATGCTTGCGGACATTGATAAAGAAACAGTAGATCACAAGTTAAATTTTGATGACACCCTGCAAGAACCAACGGTTTTACCAACCCGAATCCCAGGACTATTAGTCAATGGTGCATCTGGGATCGCAGTAGGGATGGCGACCAATATGCCGCCTCATAATCTTACTGAAGTGGTAGACGGAATTACAGCCTATATTGAAAATCCTGAAATAGAAATAGATGAATTAATTACACATGTCAAAGCCCCCGATTTTCCAACTGGTGGAATTATTTATGGCTATGATGGTGTCAGAGAAGCCTTCAAAACAGGCCGTGGTCGAGTGGTCATGCGTGCAAAGGCTAATATTGAAGAAGTAAACGGACGTGAATGTATCATTGTGACCGAAATCCCTTACCAAGTCAATAAAGCCGATATGATTAAGAAAACGGCCGATTTGGTAAATGATAAAAAAATGGAAGGTATTTCTACCATTCGTGATGAATCAGATCGAAACGGAATGCGTGTTGTATATGTCTTAAAAAGAGATGCCATTCCTAACATTGTTTTAAATAAACTCTATAAATATACAGCACTACAATCGTCTTTTAGTGTCAATAATATTGCGTTGGTAAATGGCCGCCCAGAAATGTTGAATCTGAAAGATATGATTCATCATTTTGTAGAACACCGACATGAAGTGGTGGTTCGACGTACTACTTACGAGCTTAGAAAAGCAGAAGAACGCGCTCATATCTTAGAAGGTTTAATTATTGCTTCCGATAACATTGACGAAGTCATTGCCATCATCAGAAGTTGTTCGAATGCAGAAGAAGCCCGAGAAAAATTAATAGAACGTTTTAAACTCAGCGAGATTCAATCCAAAGCGATTGTTGAAATGCGATTAAGACAATTAACAGGTTTAGAGCAAGATAAGTTACGTGCTGAGTATGAAGCGATCATGAAAACGATTGATGACTTGAAAGATATTCTTGACAAAAAAGAACGTCGAATGTTAATTATTAAAGACGAACTTGCTGTTGTTAAAGATAAGTATGGTGATGAGCGTCGTTCTGTAATCGAATATGCAGGAGGCGATTTATCAATTGAAGATATGATTCCGAATGAGCAAGTTGTCATTACAATTTCACATGCAGGTTATATCAAACGAACGTCACTAACCGAATATAGAACTCAAAACAGAGGCGGGGTTGGACAAAAAGCATCGACCACACGTAACGAAGATTTCCTAGAACATTTATTTGTTGGAACCAATCACCAGTATATGTTATTTTTCACTCAAAAAGGAAAATGTTTCTGGATGCGTGTGTATGAAATTCCAGAAGGAAGTAAAACGTCTAAGGGGCGTGCCATTCAAAATTTAATAAATATTGAGCAAGATGATAAAGTCAAAGCCTTTATTTGTACACAAGATCTAAAAGATGAAGACTATACCAACTCACACTATGTGATTATGGCAACTAAGAAAGGACAAGTTAAAAAGACGTCCTTAGAACAGTATTCTCGACCACGAACCAACGGAATTAATGCCATTACTATTAAGGAAGATGATGAATTATTAGAAGCAAAACTAACCACTGGCGAAAGTCAAGTTATGCTCGCCTTAAAATCAGGAAAAGCCATTCGTTTTGAAGAAGCCAAAACACGTCCAATGGGTCGTGGTGCTTCAGGCGTTCGCGGGATTACTTTAGCCCATGATTCAGATGAGGTGATCGGAATGATTGCTGTTGATGATATGGAAAGTAATATCCTTGTGGTTTCAGAAAATGGGTATGGGAAACGTTCGAGCTTAGAAGATTACCGAATCACAAATAGAGGAGGAAAAGGCGTTAAAACAATATCAATTTCTGATAAAACAGGTGATTTAGTCTCCATCAAAAATGTAACTGATGAAGATGATTTAATGATCATCAATAAATCGGGTGTAGCCATTCGATTGGCTGTGGAGGATTTAAGAGTCATGGGGCGTGCCACACAAGGGGTTCGTTTAATTAATCTTAAAGGGAATGATTCCATTGCAGCTGTCGCGAAAGTCATGCGTGAAGATGAAGAAGATATCGAAGCTATTGAAACTTTAACAGATGAAGGTGCTGGCGAAATCAGTGATAGTCAAACAGATGGCACAACTATTGATACTCAAGAAGAAGAATAACAATTAAAATTATATTATAATGAATAAGTATTTTGTATTTGTATTAGCATTAACTCTAGGGTTTTCTGCGATTGCACAAAAAAAAGAATTAAAAACAGCTGCTAAAGAATTGAAAAAAAACAATTTAGAAGCCGCCGTAACTGCCCTAGATGCTGCTGAAGCATTGATGTCTCAAATGGATGATAAGTCTAAGAGTCAATATTATTTATTAAGAAGTAAATCGTTGTTTAATAATGGAGAAGCTGATTTTAGCGATGTCCAAAAAGCTGCGGAAGCTCTAAGCTCGATAACGAGTTCATCTTTTGAACAACAGGCTATTGCTCAGAAGCAATTGATCTTTGCACATTTAGTAAATACAGCGAGTAGTTTGTATGAGAAAAATGATTACCTAAACTCATCTGATCATTTTGAAAACGCTTATCGTTTGTCTCAAAAAGATACGTTGTATTTGTATTATGCGGCCTCTACAGCCGTAACAGCAAAAGCATACGACAAATCACTTTCCATGTATGAAGAGCTAAAATCGTTAGGGTTTACAGGGATCGAAAAACAATATTTTGCAACCAATAAAGAAGACCAAAAAGAGGAGTCTTTTAATAGTAAAGTATTAAGAGATGTGTCTGTTAAATCAGGAACTCATACGTCACCAACGGATAAGTTAACCGATTCTAAGTTTCCTGAAATCATTAAAAATATTGCTTTAATTTATGTTGATTTAGGCGACAATGATAAAGCTTTAGAAGCGATGTTATTAGCGCGCTCGGAGAATCCAGATAATGTAAATTTACTTCTTACGGAGGCGAATGTGCACTACAAAATGGGGAATGTTGAAAAATTTAAAGAGCTTTTAGAAATGGCGACTCAAATGGATCCAAACAATGCGGAGCTTCAATATAACTTAGGGGTTGTTTCTGCGGAGTCTAATGACATTGAAAATGCCACAAAATATTACCAGAATGCAATTGAATTAAAGCCAGATTATACGAATGCCTATATCAATTTAGCGGCGCTAATATTGGGGCAAGAAGAAGGCATTTTGAGTCAAATGAACGCTCTAGGATCTTCTGCTTCGGATGATAGAAAGTATGATCAACTCAAAGCAGAAAGAAATAAATTGTATTTAGATGCGATTCCATATTTAGAAAAAGCAATTGGGATAGATTCAACTAATTTTCAAGCGGCTAAAACCTTGTCAAATATTTACAGTGCAACTGGAAATACAGAAAAATTTAAAGAGTTTAAAGCACTAGCTGAATCACTAGAAGAATAATTAATTCTTAACAATTATAAGACAAAAGCCATTCAATTTGAGTGGCTTTTTTTATGGGATTATTTTTTTGATAACTCTTAGTTTGTGAGAGTGTGTTTTAGTGTCTACATTATAAATGCCACTTTGATCTAAGAGATCGATCCGGACTTTACCATGTGCGTGAATAATATGATGGTCCTCCATAATAATACCCACATGAATGATATCGCCTTCATTATTGTCAAAAAAAGCTAAATCACCCGGTTCACTTTCTTCTATGAAACTAAGAGCTTCCCCTTGGGAGGCCTGTTGTGAAGCATCTCTTAAAATTTTGAAACCATTTAGTTTATAAACCATTTGAATAAACCCAGAACAATCAATTCCAAAAGGCGTTTTCCCACCCCATAAATAGGGTGTATTTAAATATAATAAGGCGGTTTCAATAAGTTTGGATTTAACCTTATTTCCAACGGATTCAACTCCTTCAAAAGTGTGATTTAAGTAGGAGAGGCCATTCAGAGTTGAGCCTAATAAAATAGGATGTAATTGCTGTTTTTGATTGGATATAAAATCAACCAAATCCATTGCCATTGAAGGATCGGATTTATGAAGGTGTTTGTAGTCGGATTCTTCAATGAATTGAAACTGCTTATTATCTATCCAGCCTTCATAGCTGTCAAATCCCAATCGAATTCGACTCCAAGATTTTCGATGTTCCAGAACTTTAAAGTAATCACCATAGAGAACTTGAGAAACCAATTCGCTGGAGTCAGAAGCTTCAGATCTTAAAGCGACAACGCTTAAATAGCAAAGGCCGTATTGCATTGCTTATATATTTCGTTCGAGGATTAATGCCGAAGCACCGCCACCACCATTACATATGGCTGCAGCTCCAATTTTTCCATTATTTTGTTCCAGCACACTGAGCAGCGTTACCACAATTCTTGCCCCAGAACACCCTAATGGATGGCCTAAAGAAACGGCGCCGCCATTAACATTCACGTTCGTATCATTGAGTTCTAAAAGTTTCATGTTCGCGAGTCCAACGACTGAAAAGGCTTCATTGAATTCAAAAAAGTCAACATCAGAAATACTCATATTTGCTTTTGCAAGTGCTTTAGGTAATGCTTTTGAGGGCGCGACCGTAAACCATTCGGGTTCTCTAGCTGCATCGGCATACCCTTTTATTGTCGCTAAGGGTCTCAACCCTAATTCCTCTGCTTTGTCCTTACTCATAAGTACCAATGCAGCGGCGCCATCATTTATAGTAGAAGCGTTTGCAGCTGTTACCGTGCCCTCTTTTGTGAAAGCAGGACGCAAGCTGGGTATTTTATCTAAACGGACGTTTGTGAATTCTTCATCGGTATCCACGATGATCGGTTCGCCTCTTCGTTGCGGTACTGATACTGGTACCACTTCGGAATTGAATTTACCTGAATTCCATGCATCGGTTGATCGTTTATAGGATTGTATGGCAAAAGCATCCTGATCTTCCCTAGAAAAATTATATTTTATGGCACAGTTATCGGCAAATACGCCCATGGCTTCTTGTGCATAGGCATCTACCAATCCATCTTTTTGAAGGCCATCCTCAACCATAATTGGTCCAAATTTTTGACCCGATCGCGCCTGTTGATAATGCGGAATTGAACTCATGTTTTCCATACCACCAGCGACAATAATATCAGCATCGCCCAAAGCAATCGATTGGGCCGCTTGCATAATGGTTTTCATACCTGAAGCACACACTTTATTAACGGTAGTGCAAGGAACAGAATCGGGGATACCCGCCTCAATGGCGGCTTGTCTTGCAGGCGCTTGTCCTGTGCCAGCTTGGACGACATGACCCATTAAAACTTCTTCTACCAAATTGGGATTTAAATTGATTTTATCGAGAGCACCTTTTATAGCGATTGCACCTAGTTTTGGTGCAGCAACAGACGATAGGGCCCCTAAAAAACGCCCTATTGGGGTTCTCGCGGCGGATACAATTACAACGTCTTTACTCATAGATCAGAATTTAGAGATGTTCCTTGCGAAAATAACTAAAATTTAGGATATATAAAGTAGGATTATTCTAATATGGGAAGAAAATGCACTTCTTTTTATTACTTTTGGGTATTATCAAGATCATAATAGTTGGATTGGTTGAGGTCTTTAGTTTTAAGAGTCAACTAATTTTTTAATTTTTAAAACTGTCTAATAACTGCGATGAAAGACCTAATTAATATTTTCCATAAAAATCATTCCTTAATTTATAAGGTCTTTCTTTTTGTGCTAACCACGTTTGTTATTGTTTATTTATTTCCGAAAAGTGGAACATTTAGATATAGTTTTGAAAAAGGGAAACCTTGGCAGTCTGAAAATTTATACGCACCTTTTGATTTTGCAATTAAAAAAACAGCCGAAGAAATTGAAATAGAAAAACAGCAAATTATAAAGCAGTCCCCTGTTTTTTTTGATGTTGATACGCTCGTTATTTCTAATGTAAAAAATGAATATGCAACCGCATTTGAGCGGTTGTTTTTTGAACTTCCAAAAGATCAAATCAGATTTGATTTGTTTGACAATGGAGCCCAGCTTTTAGATCAAATATACCAGAGCGGCGTGGTTCAGGATCAATTTGATTATGATGCTAACCAACCCATTTCTATTTTGGTTAATAAAACACAAAGTGGCGTCAAACCTTTTGATAGTTTTTTTCTTCAAACTAATTTAAAATCTTTTATAGAATCCAATATCAGTGAATTACAATTAGAGGCCTATCGTCAACGCTATTTAGCCCTCTTTTTTGATGTAGTAAAGCCCAATACAGGACTCAATAAAGCACTCACACAGATTTCACTCGATGAACGATTAAATCAAATTAAACTCGTTAGAGGGCGTGTCGATAAGCAAACTCTTATTATTTCTAAAGGGGAAGTGGTTCAAGGGGATAACTATGCAGTATTAAATTCGTTGGAATCAGAATATGAATCTCAAGTTTGGACGGATTCAAACTATACGCTCGTCGTGATTGCATATACTGTTTTGGTGTCATTAGCTTTGTTGATGCTTTTATTATTTATGAAAAAATATAGGATTGAAGTATTTTCAAACAATACCAAAGTCACATTTATCTTTTTCAACATTGTTTTGATGGTCCTTTTAACCACCTTGGTTGTTAATTATAATTCGTCTTATATTTATATAGTTCCGCTTTGTATTTTGCCCTTAATATTAAAAGCTTTTTTTGATGCTCGTTTAGGACTGTTCACACACGTTATTACTGTATTGTTACTGGGTTTTGTGGTTGCAAACAACTATGAATATATGTTTTTGCAAATTATCGCAGGGATTGTCACCATATTAACCGTTTCCGAACTTTATAAACGTGCTAATTTATTTATCTCTGTCGGACAAATCACCCTCATATACATCGTATCCTATTTTTCATTTTTTGTAATTCATGAAGGCAGTATCGATAATTTACAATGGGAAACTTTTTTATTGTTCGTTTTGTGTGGATTAGCAACCTTGTTTGTTCAACCGCTTATCTATGTGTATGAAAAACTCTTTGGACTGGTGTCCGATGTGTCGTTGTTGGAGCTTTCAGACACCAATTCTAAGTTATTAAAAGAATTGTCTAACAAAGCCCCGGGAACCTTCCATCATTCTTTAAATGTGGCTAACCTTGCGGAAGCGGCTGCCAATGAAATTGGAGCCAACGCCATGCTAGTTAGAGTTGGGGCCTTGTACCACGATATTGGAAAAATGACCAACCCGACCTATTTTACCGAAAATCAATCAACGGGTACCAATCCCCATGACGAATTATCGCCAAAGGAAAGTGCTCGAATTATTATAAATCATGTCATTGACGGCATAGAGCTCGCAAAGAAAAACAACCTACCAGACAGAGTCATCGACTTTATTAGAACGCACCATGGAACCAGTGTGGTGTATTATTTTTATAACAAACAACGCGAGGCAAATCAAGATTTTGATGAAGCCGATTTTGCATATAGCGGTCCAAATCCATTTAGTAAAGAAACGGCCATACTTATGATGTGTGACAGTGTTGAAGCTGCTTCCAAGAGTTTGAAAAATCCGACCTCTACCAAAATCAATGATTTTGTAGATATGATCATTTCTAAACAAATGGAATCAAATCAGTTTTTAAATGCAAATATTACATTCAAAGAAATACAATCTATTAAGAAGGTTTTAAAGCGTAAGTTGGCTAATATCTATCACTTACGTATTGAATACCCAGATTAAGATGTTTTTCTTTTAAAAAACTAAAAAAATAGTTTGCGTTCTTAATAATGAACAACTACATTTGCAACCGCAATTTTAATTGCTTAAGTTCATTAAATAGGAGAGGTGCCAGAGTGGTAATGGAGCAGATTGCTAATCTGTCGACGGGTAACTGTCGCCAGGGTTCGAGTCCCTGTCTCTCCGCAATTAGTAAAGTAACAATAGATGACCAATTCGGGGCATCACGCAAAAATGCGTGACAGGACGTAGCCTGGTTATCGCGCCACGTTTGGGACGTGGAGGCCGTCACGCTTGAGGCGTGACCACCACATTAAAAAGATAAAGATGTATGTTTATATTCTTTATAGTAAAACGATATTAAAATATTATGTAGGTCAAACTGCTAATATTGAAAAAAGATTATTAAGACATAACAATGGTTATGTTAAATCAACAAAAAGAGGATTACCTTGGGCGTTGATACATAAGATAAAAGTTCATAGTAGGAGTGAAGCATTACTTTTGGAGGGTAAAATCAAAAAAAGAGGTGCAAAAAGATATTTAGATGACCAATTCGGGGCATCACGCAAAAATGCGTGACAGGACGTAGCCCGGTTATCGCGCCACGTTTGGGACGTGGAGGCTGTCACGCTTGAGGCGTGACCACCACATTAAAAAGATAAAGATGTATGTTTATATTCTTTATAGTAAAACGATATTAAAATATTATGTAGGTCAAACTGCTAATATTGAAAAAAGATTATTAAGACATAACAATGGTTATGTTAAATCAACAAAAAGAGGATTACCTTGGGCGTTGATACATAAGATAAAAGTTCATAGTAGGAGTGAAGCATTACTTTTGGAGGGTAAAATCAAAAAAAGAGGTGCAAAAAGATATTTAGATGACCAATTCGGGG
>Ga0206129_10002066_pt1 | contig 25715 bp, 16 predicted proteins | sample Helgoland_Spring_8_FD_148616 | JGI IMG/M metagenome (GOLD analysis project Ga0206129, IMG submission 148616) | Pelagic subsurface seawater microbial communities from Kabeltonne, Helgoland, North Sea - Helgoland_Spring_Bloom_20160502_2 | ecosystem: Environmental > Aquatic > Marine > Epipelagic ...
TCATAGAGCACACTCTCATTGTTTAGATTAAATTCCATGGCCTCTTTATAAGCTTCTGTAGCCTTTTCAAAATCTTCTAATCCTTGATAAGCCAAACCTATGTGATACAAAATCTCATCCCGTTCCTCCGACATCGGAAGAATTTTTCTAAAACAGGCTACTGAGGATAAGTATTCTCCCGATATGGTATGCAATGAGCCTTTCTGCATCAATAAATCCACATCATTAGGTGCATAGATTAATGCATGGTCTATGCAAGAAATGGCATCAGTCAGCCTACCCATTCTGGTTAAAATTTCAGCCTTATCTGCAATTAAATCAATAGAATACGCATATTGCTCTAGTCCCAAGTCACAAGCCTTCAATGCCCACTTCATTTTATCTGATTCCAGATAAAAATTGGTGATGGCCATGAAATCATCCTCATCAAAATATTGATTGTCACCCGTTTTTAAATGCGCTTCAAATCTTTTAACTAATTCTTTTTCTTCTCTTTTTCTGTGATGTTCCATCAGTACTTGTCTTAAGAATGAATGATATCTAAAATTAACCTAAATCGATCTATTACTAAAATGATGCCAGTAAAAGTTATCCACTAATCAGGTAGAAAGAAACTTTATTTACTAGCATATGAGTCACCCCTTCAGTAAATTAATAGACACAATGGCAGATTTTTTTTTACTAATGCAGCCCAGTATGAGCTTAAAGTCTGAACAGATCGTTTAAAATACTTTTCAAACGGATATTCATGACCTTTCCGCTTTGAGATCCCAAAATATGATGGAGTTCCGAAGTAAAAAACCCTAATTCAGAAATATATGACTCAATCCTAAAGAATTAGAAGATAATTGAAGAATTTCGTATGTTTAAGAAAATATGGGCGATTACTACCAAACGAAAAAAGAGACAGAATTAGGTGTATTGATTGCGGTAGTTGAAAAACAAACCCGCGATAAACTCGTCAAAGAGCATTTAAATGAACTGGCATTTCTCGCCAAAACCCTAGACATTAACATACTCCAAACATTTGTTCAAAAAATTGAACGACCCGACAAAAGGACGTACGTAGGAAGTGGTAAACTCAAAGAAATACAGTCTTTTATCAAAATGGAAAAAATAGACCTCCTCATTTTTGATGATGAACTATCTCCTTCACAGCTCAGAAATATCGAAAATGAGGTAAAAATTAAGGTTTATGATCGCAGTTTGCTGATTTTAGATATTTTCCTTCGAAGAGCCCAAACGGCTCAGGCAAAAATTCAAGTGGAACTGGCTCGATTTCAATATTTATTACCTCGCTTAACGCGAATGTGGACGCATTTGGAAAGACAAAGAGGAGGGAGAGGCACGCGAGGAGGCGCTGGAGAAAAAGAAATTGAAACTGATAAAAGAATGGTACGCGATCGCATTACACTTCTGAAAAAACAGTTAACCAAAGTAGAGCTTCAAGCAAGTACCCGAAGAAAATCCAGAACTGGGGTTGTCCGAATTGCTTTGGTTGGATATACCAATGCCGGCAAATCCTCCTTGATGAATTTACTGGGGAAAGAATCTGTATATGCCAAGGATGAACTCTTTGCCACAGTAGATTCTACGGTAAGAAAAGTCGTCATTAATAATCTGCCTTTTTTACTTTCTGATACCGTAGGTTTTATTCGAAAACTCCCACATGACTTGATTGCTTCCTTTAGATCCACTCTGGCCGAGGTCAGAGAGGCTGATTTATTGTTACACATTATAGATGTTTCTAGCCCCGCGTACGAAGACCACATTAAGGTGGTAGAACAAACGCTGGTGGAACTTGGTGGAAATCAGATCAGGAGAGTCAATGTTTACAATAAAATTGATCAATTAACTGAAGAGACCCCCCATCCAGAAAATAACACTAAACAAAAATCTATCATGATCTCTGCAAAAACTAAGAAAAATTTGCCCGCTTTAAAAAATCTGATTTTTGAAGAGGCCTTGATAGAGCATCTTAAGATATATCCCAACTATATACAACCACAATCCTTTTAGATTAAACTAAGATGTCTATTTTTGCGCAACTGATATTTTTGGTCCCGTAGTTCAACGGATAGAATAGGAGTTTCCTAAACTCTAGATGCAAGTTCGATTCTTGCCGGGATCACTTTTTATATTACCAAAGAAGACAAGACATGACTTGAACTGGCCAAAATCAATCTTCATGCAAAAAAATGGGTACCACCGAAATCGTATCTCTCACGCAATAGTTATCTCTTTAAATGCACTTATCACCCGGTCATATTCAATGGGCAAGTAGAAATAATGTGGCACCCTGATTTCACACTAGGCTTGAGAATTGAGGTATTCGAAAAATCTCAGCATGGATTGTCCTTCCAAGAAAATTTCATTAAAGAGCTAGGTCAAAAATTATTCCTATTACAAAACTCAATCCCCTCAATCAATATTTGAATCTCATAGAAATCCTGAATGATCTCACCAAATATTCTCAGGTTAAGTGGTTACATGATCAACCTGTTCTTAATAAATACAGCCATAAAGAACAGGATAGATTGGGGTCAATTTATGCTTTTGTTGACCAATATTATGAGTACAAAATATCCCTGAGCAAAATAGCTGAAATCAGCAACATGAGTATTGAAGCTTTTTACATATACTTCAAAAACGACCCATTAAACGTTTACCCAGTTCCTTAATAGTTACCGAATCAGTCAATCTAAACGCCATTTAATCGCTGGGAAAAGTGTTGATAATGCCTGTTATGCTTCTGGACTTGAGAGCTTATCCTATTACCCCCGTGTGTTAAAAAAAATCAACAAAGAAATCCCTAGTGATTTTAACCAAAGACATATAAGCCCTCATTAATTCAACCTGCGGTATTGAGTGTAAGGAATCACTCCTCACCGATAAAAATATCTAGATATTGTCAACAACCACTTTATATTTAGGATCTTCCAGGACATTCACTTCTATCAACTTATCCGCATTTTTAAGCAATTTTTGACAATCATTGCTCAAGAATTTCAAATGTACTTTTTTGCCCACCTTTAGGTACCGTTCGGTAATTTTATTCAATGCTTCTATGGCAGACATATCCACAATGCGACTTTCCTTAAAATCAATGATCACTTCATCAGGGTCATCGAATATTTCAAACTTTTCATTGAATGCCGTCACTGAACCAAAAAATAGGGGACCAAAAATTTCATAATGCTTTACGCCATTTTCATCGATGAACTTTCTGGCCCGAATACGCTTGGCATTATCCCAAGCAAAGACCAAAGCGGCAATGATCACACCCACCACAACAGCCAATGCTAAATTATGGAGAAAAATAGTAACCAAAGTCACGGTAATCATGACAAAAATATCAGACTTAGGCATTTTGTTAAAGGTCCGCAAACTTGCCCATTCGAAGGTACCAATGGCTACCATAATCATCAAGCCGGTCAATGCTGCCATGGGCAACTGCTCGATAAGTGCTGCGCCAAACATAACGATGACTAAAAGCCCTATCGCGGCAACAATTCCTGACAATCTTGCCCGAGCACCCGAGGAAATATTGATTAGGCTTTGGCCCAACATGGCACAACCTCCCATTCCTGAGAAGACACCCGATAACATGTTGGCCATCCCTTGTGCAATGGCTTCCTTATTTCCACGGCCTCGTGTTTCTGTAATTTCATCAATGATGTTGAGGGTTAATAAGCTTTCAATCAGTCCTACGCCTGCGACAATTACTGAATAAGGTAAAATCAGCATAAACGTTGCCATGTTCAATGGAATATTGGGAATATGAAAAGGTGGAAAACCACCCTGTATGGAAGCCATATCACCTACTGTTTTGGTGTCAATGCCAAAACCCCATACGATTCCAAAAATAACCAATATAGCCGTCAATGAAGCCGGGATCACTTTGGTCAACTTGGGTAAGCCCCAAATGATCAACATCGTCAGGACAACTAGACCTAATAAAATATATAAAGAAGTTCCATTGAGCCACGCACCTGAGACATCCTTGAATTGTTCTAGTTGGGACATGAAAATAATGATAGCCAAGCCATTTACAAATCCAAAAATAACCGGATGGGGTACCAAGCGCATCAATTTACCCAATTTAAAGAAACCTGCTAAAGCTTGTATAATGCCTGCCAAGCTGACGGAGGCAAATACATATTCCTTACCATGAGAAATGGCCAAGGAAACGATGACCACCGCTACGGCGCCCGTTGCACCGGAAATCATGCCTGGCCTGCCTCCAAAGACGGCAGCAACGATCCCCATCACAAATGCGGAATATAAGCCCGTCAAAGGGGATAAGCCCGCAATTAAAGCAAATGCGACAGCTTCAGGAACCAACGCCATGGCAACCGTCAAACCAGACAATATTTCTGTTTGGTAATTCACTTTTTGGGTAAAGTCGAACAAATTCAAATATTTTTTCATATGTAAAAGTCAGGTGAACTCAATGTGCTCAAACTCTCTTTGTAAATAGTATTAGAAGGGTGGGGTAAGAAAATGATCAATTAACAAAAAATTAGAAGGTTTCACTTTATTCCTCAACTCAAATAGAAAATGTCTTCACTTTTACCATCGTATTTTTTTGAGGCGGCAAAAATGACATTATTTAAAGACTATAACAAAAAAAAGAATGTATTTAAATTTTTGCCCTTTTGATGTCTTAATTTATGACATAAGGATCTCAATACAGTTAATCATAGATTCATAACAATTAATTTGATATTCCGAATTTTTAATTGCAAATTCCCAAGACTTTTCTATTTAACAATGTGTTATGTTTGACTTTTACAATTAGTCAGTCAATATAGAATAACTTGTTTTTTAAAAAATAAATGACTGTAAGTTTAACCTAGCGCGAAAAAATGCAGCTACTTATTCGCAATTCGCATTATTGAGCTACTTGTGATTAACGAAATTACTTACAAAAATGAATAATTTATTATCATCTATTTGTGGAACTCAGCACAACGAAAAATGTCAAGAAATAGACTTAACTCAAATATCCAATCTCACTATATGCATAAATTAATTATCACAGACCTTTCCAAAACTTATGCCAATGGTGTCAAAGCCCTCGACAACATATCCATTGAAATAGAAAATGGCTTATTTGGCTTATTAGGGCCCAACGGGGCTGGAAAATCTTCTTTGATGCGCACCCTTGCTACACTTCAGGAGGCGGACAGCGGCTCCGCAAAACTCAATGACATTGATATTTTTCAACAACCCCATGAACTCCGGCAAATATTGGGATATCTGCCTCAAGAGTTTGGTGTTTATCCCCGCATCAGTGCGGAACAACTACTCACCCATTTGGCAATTCTTAAAGGCATTACCAAGGCTTCAGAGCGTAAAGAAGTGGTAAAATATTTATTGAATAAAGTCAATCTTTATGACCAAAGGAAAAAAAGTGTCAAAGGGTTTTCAGGAGGTATGAAACAACGTATTGGGATTGCCCAAACTTTATTGGGTAATCCCAAACTCATTATAGTCGATGAACCCACCGCAGGTTTGGATCCAGGAGAAAGAAATCGATTTTATAATTTATTAGCGGATGTAGGTAAGGAAGTCATTGTGATTCTTTCCACCCATATTGTAGATGATGTACGTGAACTTTGTACCAAAATGGCCATCATGAATGAAGGGCGTATCGTTTATCATGGTTCCCCTGATGATGCTATGAATGCCTTGCAAGGAAAAGTGTACCAAAAGATAGTAAGCAGAGAGAACTTAGATACTTACGCCGAGCAATACCAAATTATATCCAATAAAATGGTGGGTGGAAAACCACTCATACATGTCTATAGTGATGCCGATCCGCAAAATGATTTTGAACAAGTCAAACCCAATCTTGAGGATGTTTTCTTTTCGAAAATCAATACATCTCATGAACTTGTTTAATCATTAAAACCTCACTTTTATGTTCAAGCATTTCTTTTTATTTGAAATAAAAAATGCATTAAAGCAGCCGATGATCTATATCTTTTTAGGTCTGCTAGCACTCCTGACCTTTGGAGCCACTGCAAGTGATAATATCCAAATCGGAGGTTCTGTGGGTAATGTGCTTAGAAATGCGCCCCATGTAATCACAGTCTATACTACGGTAATGACCATTTTTGGCTTATTGATGGCTGCCGCTTTTTACAATAATGCTGCCTTAAGGGATTTTAGTAATGAATTCAATGAAATTTTATTCAGTACTCCCCTAAAGAAATCAAATTATTTCTTCGGAAGATTTTGTGGGGCCCTCCTACTTTCGACGACTCCCTTACTTGGAGTTTTTCTTGGAGCTGTCCTGGGTTCTATAGCGGCCCCACTGTTTGGTTGGATTGATGCCGATCGTTTTGGAAGCTTTTATCTGGAAACCTTTACCAACAATTATTTTCTTTTTATCCTGCCCAATATGTTCATCGCCGGATCTATCATCTTCGCCCTAGCCAATATCTGGAAAAGCACGGTGATTTCTTTTGTTGGTGCCTTGGCCATCATCATGGGCTACATTATCTCTGGTAACTTAATTTCTGACATTGACAACGAAACATTCGGTGCCCTTTCTGATGCCTTTGGTATTCGCGCTTATTCCATTTATTCGAAATATTATACTCCTATTGAAAAAAACACCTTGAGTCCTAGTTTTAGTGGTCTCCTCTTGTGGAATCGTCTGATATGGATTTCTTTCGGGGGCATCATACTGTTGGTTTCTTATCTCAATTTCTCCTTCCAAGAAAAAAATAAACGGATCAAAAAGCAGGAAAAATCAACAGAAAAATCAACAGAAAAATTCATCCTACCAACCCTGCAAATTAATTTTAGACGACCCAGCGTTTGGTTGCAGTTTAAGAGTTTTTTCCTAATGAACTTCTTAAGTATAGTCAAAAATGTCACGTTCAGAATTCTCTTTCTGTTCAGTGCCATTCTACTTATCGCTGGCCTGATTGGTGGCTTCGAATATTATGGTCTTCAATCTTATCCCTTAACCTATAAATTGATTGATGATATTGATGGAAATGCCAGTCTTTTTGTCATCATCATCTTGGTCTTCTTTAGCGGTGAGCTCATTTGGCGGGACCGAAACAGTAAAATTCATGAAGTCATTGACGCAACCCCACATACCTCCTTAATCAGCCTAGCAGCCAAGACTTTATCCCTGATCAGCCTCACCGTCTTACTGCAGCTATTTTTCATTTTTTGTGGCGTTGTCTATCAGTTGGTTAATGGCTATTTTCGAATCGAATTGGAGGTCTATTTTCTCGATTTCTTTTATGCTAATTTCTTGACCTATGCGATTTGGAGTGGAGTCATGATCACCATTCAAGTCCTGGTGAATAATAAATATATCGGCTATTTTGTCTCTATTACGGTGATCTTCATTTGGAGTATCGTATTGGAGATTTTTGATGTATCTAGTTTCATGCTTACCATCGCAGCAGGACCCTCCACCTTATACTCTGATATGAATGCCTTTGGACCCGGCCTTTATGGTGCTATGATGTTTAATCTCTATTGGACATTATTTTCAATCTTGTGCTTATTGATTGCAGGAGCCTTATGGAACCGAGGCCTGCGCAGTTCCTTAAAAGACCGATTAAGTATTGCAAAAAAACAAGTGCCTCGGAATTATAGACCCCTCATTTTTGGTACTGCCTTTGTCTGGCTTTTGGTCTCCGGTTTTGTTTTCTATAACACTCAAATATTAAACCCCTATAAAACCAGCGATGAATATGAGCAGATGGCTGCTGACTATGAAAAGCAGTATAAAAAATATCAAAAGGTAGCCCTTCCCAAAATTATAGACGCCAAATACAGCATTGACCTATTCCCTTATGAACGTAATGTCGATGTGAAAGCCGTCTTTAAAATGGTCAATGAAACTCAGGTACAAATTGATTCCGTTCACTTCAACATTGATAAAAATTGGTCTCCTGCTTTTGATCTCCCAAATGCTAAGGTGATATTTGAAGATAAGAAAATAGGCTATCTAATCTTAGGTTTTGATAAACCAATGCTTCCAGGAGATACAATCGAAATGACTATAACAAGTCAATATATAACTAAAGGCTTTAAAAATGGCAGAGGCAGTACCAGTATCATCAACAATGGTGCTTTTTTAAATAATTTTGAAATGCTCCCCTCGTTAGGATATGATGAAGGACAGGAACTTTCAGAAAAAAATACGCGCAAAAAATATGATTTAAAACCTAAAATCAGAATGCCTAAATTGGAAGCTAATTGTGTTACCAATTGCATGCGCAACTACTTATCCAGAGGCGCGTCAGATTATATTAATTTTGAAACCACAATCTCTACAGCGGGTGATCAGATTGCGATTGCTCCCGGATCACTCATCAAATACTGGGAAGAAAATGGTCGTAATTATTATCAGTACAAAGTGGACCATCCTTCTCAACATTTTATGTCATTCATATCGGCAAAATATGAAGTGGCAAAAAGGAAGTGGCAAGGCATAAACATTGAAATTTATTATGACGCTAAACATAATGTGAATATTGAAATGATGTTGGATGCGGTAGAAAGGTCTTTGGCTTACTACACTGAAAATTTTGGCCCATATATGCACAAACAATGTCGTATTATAGAATTTCCAAGATATGCAACTTTTGCACAAGCCTTCCCCGGAACAATGCCTTATTCTGAGGCTTTTGGCTTTGTTGTGAACCTTGAAGACGAGACAGAAAATAATGTGATAGATGCCGTTATTTCACATGAAATGGCGCACCAGTGGTGGGCACATCAAGTCGTAGGTGCAAACATGCAAGGAGCCACCATGATCAGTGAAAGTTTTGCAGAATATTCAGCTTTAATGACCATGAAAAGTATATCCAAAACGCCCATGAAAATGCGCGAATTCTTAAAATATGATCATAATCGATACTTAAGAGGCCGAGGCGGTGAAATTGAAGCCGAACACCCTTTATACAAGGTAGAAAATCAAAGCTATATCCATTATGGAAAGGGCGCGATCATCTTGTATGCATTGCAAGACTACATCGGTGAGGAAAAAGTCAATCGTGCGATGCAAGGATTTTTGGAAGAATACAAATATCAACCTCCTCCCTACCCAACCTCATTGGACTTTATGAAGTATTTGGAGGAAGAAGTGCCTGATTCTTTACAATATCTTATCACGGATTGGTTCAAAGAAATTACGCTGTATGACAATCGTATGAAATCTGCAGTTTATGCCCCTTTGGAAAATGGAAATTTTGAGGTTACCCTAGAAATTGAGTCTTATAAAATGCGTGCCGATAGTCTTGGGAATGAAACTAAAATAGGCATCCATGATTGGATAGATATTGGGGTATTTACCGATGAAGAGGAGGAACAATTACTTTATAAACAAAGAGTTTTGATTGACCAGGAACAAATGAATTTCACATTTGAAGTGGACTCATTACCGATGAGAGCGGCGATCGACCCTATGATGCTACTTATTGATCGGATTTATGAAGACAATATTAAAGACATCAAAATAAGTGACCTATAGTTGGCCTTTCATCATAAAGCGAGCATTTAATCTTTTGAATTATCGTGAAAATAGGATTTAATATGAGGTATATCCTTCGTATTTTATTGGTACTTTTCCTATTTAGTTGTCAATCAATCGAACCGAAACATAAGGAATCTGTCAACAAAAACATCCGATTGAATCAAATTGGATATCATCCAAAATCAAATAAGCAATTTATCCTCGCAGATACAACAGCGACGCAATTTCAATTGCTCAATTACCAACAGGAAACAGTTTACACGGGTCGCGTAAAGTCCAATGGCAATTGGGGCCCATCTGGTGAAGCGGTATATATGGGTGATTTCAGTAGTTTTGAGGTCCCCGGCACCTATCAAATCATCGTGAATGAACGCACGTCTTACCCCTTTGATATCAAGGCCAATCTCTACCAAGAGGCCTGGCATGCCTCTATCAAAAGCTATTATTTTCAGCGGGCCTCCCTTCCCATTGAAAAGAAATTTGATTCCCTCTTTTATCGCGCCGCAGGACATCCAGACATGCGATGTTTCTATCATCCTTCCTCTGGCAAAACCAGTGGATTTTTGGCTTCCCCTGGTGGGTGGTACGATGCCGGGGACTACGGTAAATATGTGGTCAACGGTGCCTTATCAACCGGTCAAATGCTCCTGTTGTATGCGCTCTATCCACAAGCCGTTGCAGACCAGACCCTCCATATCCCTGAAAGCGGAAATGGAGTCAACGATCTTTTAGATGAACTTAAATATGAACTAGATTGGTTGCTGACCATGCAAGATGAAGATGGAGGAGTCTTTCATAAGCTCACTGCCAAAAATTTTAGTGGCTTTATTTCTCCAGAAGCTTATGACTTGGATCGCTACGTGATTGGCAAAGGGACCGCGGCTAGCCTAGATTTTGCCGCTGTGATCGCTCAGTCGGCTCGATTGTTGGCACCAACACATGAGCTTTGGTCACAAATGGCTTTAGGGGCAGCAGAAAAAGCTTGGAAATGGGCGCAATTAAATCCGCAGAGGGCTTTTTCCAATCCTGATGATGTTAAAACGGGAGAATATGGAGACACTCAATTTGATGACGACTTTTATTGGGCGGCAGCAGAATTGTATCTTGCTACTCAAGAAGCAATGTATTTAAACTACCTCCAATCAAACAAAGAGACCTATCAACACCAACCGACCAATAGTTGGAAGTTCTTTACAAGAAATGTCGCCTTCGCTTCGCTGTTAATCCATCAAGACCTCATAGATCCCAAACTCTATGAGACGCTAAAAAAAGAGCATTTATTACTCTCGGACAGCTTGCTAGAGGTTATCAATCATCACCCCTACCGCATCGCATTGAATACCTTTGAATGGGGGTCAAATAGTGATATTCTTAATCAAGCCCTACTATTATGTCTGGCACATCAGCTTACAGCTGAAGAAAAGTATTTAATAGGGGCCGAGCAAATCACAGATTATGTTTTTGGAAAAAATGCAACGGGCTATAGCTTTTTAACGGGTTTTGGCTCAAAAAGAGTGAGGTTTCCCCATCACCGGCCGAGTGGGGCTGATCGAATACTGAAACCCATTCCTGGTTTTATAGTTGGCGGTCCTAATGGAGATCGTCAAGATCAGCAAGAGGTGACTTATACCTCTGCACTCCCAGCAAAAGCATACCAAGATGTGCAGCCCAGTTATGCATCCAATGAAGTCTGCCTAAATTGGAATGCTCCCGCAGTATTTGTATTGGGTTATATACTTCAAGTCCGTAACTGATCTCATGCATAAATAGAAAACCACTACTAAGGGATTAGGAAAGCAGGTAGAGCTGAAAGAAAAACAAGAGCAGCAATAGGACAGATTCTAGTATATGTGATTTCCATGATTACGATTACCTTAATCATAAAATGAGTGTTATCTATTCCCTTTTTTGAATGATTAAAGTTCCTTTATCTTTGGACTTAATTAAAAAATATTCTCACAATGAATAGAATTTTAACTTTTACCTTTGTTTCCTTGTTGATTGCTTGTAAGCCATCCTCACAAAATAAATATGAATTACTGAACAAAGATGACGCCTTCAGAGCTGAAATTAGCACCCGCACGAAAGGTTCTTTTGTCGAATTGAGCGAAGGCTATACCTACTACCGAGAAGCTAATAAAAATTCACAAAAATCAACCGTGATACTTGTGCATGGCTTTTCTGTCCCCTCCTATATTTGGGAGAATACGTATGGGGCTTTGATTGAAAATGGATTTCACGTGGTGGTCCTCGATCTTTATGGAAGAGGATTTTCAGATAATCCAGATACTGATTATACTGACCGCTTAATGGCCAATCAAGTATTGGAACTCATCAATCACCTCAATATCTCTCAAGCCCATTTGGTGGGCTTATCGAATGGTGGACGTATCATCTCCCAAGCTGCGGTTCTACAACCTCAGCTTATTCAGTCACTGATCTATGTTTCTTCCAATAGCTTTGAAGATATTGAAGCAACAAAAGATGTTTCGGTTTCAACTGATGAAATAGCTGAATTCATTTCGCGATATCCAGCCATTGCCTTGGGACAATTAGATGATTTCTTTGACCCTACCCAATTCCCAAATTGGCCCGAGAAATATACTGCTTTACAACAATATAAAGGGTTTGCACAAGCGCTGATTTCTACTCGAAAAAATCATACCACAATGGACGTCATTCATCAAAAAATCAATGATCTCAATCTTCCAGTCTATACCATTTGGGGTGTTGCCGATCAGGTAGTCGTATATGATGAGTTTAAAGATAAACTTCAAAGATTACTCCCCAATAGAGAAGAATTTTTCATTGAGCAATCGGCACATTTACCGCAAATGGAAAATGAAATCGCTTTTGAAAAGCTGCTAATAACTGAAATCTTGTTTCAAGATATAATTCCGGTCATTGTTGAGTAAATAAGGCTTCATTTAACCGAACATCCTCATTAGCATCCGTTCATCTCATGCTATACTGTTTAAGTAACCCTGCTCAAGTAAATTCTTCTAGTATCAGCTTATCTTGAAACGCTATGAAAACATTATATCCCTATTCTTTACTCCTCTTTGGCTGCTTATTATGGTCATGTAAATCATCAACAGAAAATACAAAAAAAATAAATATCCCTGGTTTGAACGGGACCGTTGAGATTCTTAGGGATCAATGGGGCATCAATCATATCTATGCCGAAAATCAAGAAGACTTATTTTTTGCCCAAGGCTATGCTGCAGCTAAAGACCGGCTCTTTCAATTTGAAATTTGGAGAAGGCAAGCTACCGGTACTACTGCTGAAATGTTAGGGCCAAGAGCATTAAAAAGAGATATTGGCGCGCGCTTGTTTAAATACAGAGGTGATATGCAAGCCGAAATGAACCATTATCATGAGGATGGTATAGCGATCATCGAAGCTTATACCCATGGCGTAAATGCTTATATAGAGGAGATTTTAAAACAGCCTGAAGAACTACCTATTGAATTTAAATTACTGGGCCTAGTCCCCCAAAAATGGACTTCCGAGGTGGTTATCTCTCGTCATCAAGGTTTACTAGGTAATATAACTCAAGAACTAAATATTGGTCGGGCGGTGGCTAGCATAGGACCTGACGCTGTTAAAAACCTAATGTGGTTCCATCCAAGAGACCCCAATATCACCCTTGATTCAAGTATTACGGAGGAAGTGCTTGCCTTAGATATTTTGGAACTCTATCAAGCTTATCGAAAGGGAATTGAATTTGAGTCAGCAGACCTACTCCCAAAATACGCGAGTAACGTAAATTTATTAGAAGAATCAAAACATAAAACTATTCCAGATGATTCACATAGCATAGGTAGTAATAATTGGGTCATCAGTGGCAGTAAAATGAAAGATGGGAATACCTATATGGCCAACGATCCACATCGTAAAGTTGCGGTACCCTCACTTCGCTATATGGTTCATTTAAACGCACCTGGTTGGGAAGTGATAGGAGGTGGCGAGCCTGAAATACCTGGTATATCCATAGGTCACAATAATTTTGGAGCTTGGGGGTTGACGGTTTATAGTACCGATGGCGAAGATTTATATATCTATGACCTCAATCCAGACAATCATCGGCAATACCGTCATAATAATAAATGGGTAGATATGCACTCAATTACGGAACCCATTCAGGTAAAGGATCAAGCGGATGTGGAGGTTCAGCTTAATTATAGCCTCCATGGACCGATAACCTTAATCGATACCATAGGTTTGAAAGCTTATGCCGTTAAGTGTGCATGGCTAGAACCGGGAGGATCTCCTTATTTAGCCAGTTTAAGAATGGATCAAGCAAAAAGTTGGGAAGAATTTAGAGCCGCATGCAATTACAGTCATATTCCGGGTGAAAATATGATTTGGGCAGATAAAGAAGGTAATATTGGATGGCAAGCAGTAGGCATTGCCCCCGTCAGAAATAACTTCAGTGGTTTAGTACCTATACCTGGGGATGGAGCGTATGAATGGGATGGTTATTTGCCCATCATCGAAAAGCCCAATAACTTCAATCCTGCAAAAGGATTTATCGCTACCGCCAATCAAAATGTGACTCCAGAAAGTTATACTCACTGGAATGCTATTGGTTATACCTGGTCAGACCCCTTTCGCGGCAATCGCATCGATGAGGTCCTTTCCCCCAATGATTCATTGACTCTAGAAAATCTGAGAACTCTTCAAGTTGATTATCTCTCGCTTCCTGCCAGATCCCTTACTCCCATGCTATTAAAAATACCTTTCCAGGGACATAATAATAAGGCAAAATCTATGCTAAAGGATTGGGATTACCGACTGGATGCCCATTCAATAGAAGCAGCCATATATGTAGCATTTGAAAGGGCGCTTGAACAACTCGCACATGAACTTTTGGTCCCTACAGAAGTGCAGTCCTTCATCACAAGAATTAATCTAATCAAACTTATTGGTTGGCTCAGCGAACCGACCTCAGAGATCTTTGGTTCAACTCCAGAGAAAACCCGGACAGCATTGCTTACCCAGGCATTCCATCGAGGTGTTGAAAACCTTACTCAAAAATTAGGTCCGGACATGACCCAGTGGCAATATGGGCAAGTAAAATTAAAGCATACTTACCTTGAGCATGCTTTGGGTAAATGGGTGGATGAGAAAACTCAAAACCTTCTTAACTTAGGTCCGCTACCAAGGGGTGGAAATGCCTATACACCCGGTTCCACAGGCACTGATTACCAACAGAGAAGTGGCGCCTCATTTAGGATGATCATCAATACAGGAGATTGGGATGCCGCCATTGCCACAAACGGTCCCGGTCAATCAGGAAATCCAGCGAGCCCCTTTTATAACAATTTGTTTGAATCTTGGTCCCAAGACCAGTACTTCCCTGTCTATTTTGACCGATCCAAAATAGAAACTGTTACCGTTCACACGGACATACTCATACCCGATCCGAAATAACCCTGTTAATGGCCCAATGTACTAAGAATAAACACGAAGGAGAGTTCCTGATAATGAGGTATTATAAATCAAAATTCCTTTAGTTCCAGTGCTGTTCAAACCTTTCCCATCTAAATCAAAAATAGCCCCATGCTGGGTACAATAAAAATCATTATTTAATGATCTGAAGGTGATATTTTCTGCTCCTTGATGACTACAAATTTGAGTAACTGCTACAAAAGTCCCTTCGGAAACGTTAGCAATAACTACCTTATTTATACGCATGAATCCCCCTAAAGTATTCAAAGCATCATAAGCCGACTCATCTAAATCCAAAGTAAAATCTACTTCTCCACCTATGTAATCATCGTCTTCATCATCACAACTTGAAAGACTTCCCAAGCAATAGGTAGCCATAATCGCTCCAGTACCTAGACCTAATTTTGATAAAAACTGTTTCCGATTGATTACCTCTTTTTTCTTCATGAGATTACTGAGATAAAGAATAATTAAGGCTTGAGTTCAGTTAAATGAATTTCAATATTCACCGCTATTATTTCTGCGATTTTTTGAAATAATAAAGAAGGTACTTCAATATCATGATCTTCCAAGGCCACATCAAATTTTCCTTGCACCTTGATCCCTTTTTTCTCATCTGATATATCAATCACTATCGTTCGCTCTTGTGTAATGCCATGAATCATCAATTCTCCCTGTGCCTCAAAAATCGTATTTGCTATCTTTCCCATTTCGAATGTACGATCTAATTTACCCTTAAATGTTGCCACAGGAAATTTCTCTGACTCTAAATAATTTTCATTGAAATGCTCTTGCATCAGTTGGTTTGGAAATTCAAAAGAGGTGATGGGTATTCTTAAAACAAAAGTTCCATCTACCAAATTTAAAATAGCTTGACTCGCCGTATTCACTGCCGCAATATCTTCTAACAATCCGTCAGAAAAAAAACTAATGTTAGAGCTCTTAATGTGCATTTTTTGGGCTTCAAGGCTGTAACTATTAAAAGTGAATAATATAATGAGTAGATAAAGGCAACCTGTTTTTTTCATATTAAATCTAGTGTTTAAGTACAAATTCCCGAGTAATATTAAACCCAAAATGAATGCCTCCTCCTGACCACCGATCATTGGTTTGCGTTAAGAATCCCATTTCGAACATCGGTAACGAATTGGTAAATTGCAGCTGAAACACATGTCCACCTGTCTCAATATCAACACCTACTGAAAAGCTATCATAGAAATCATTGATATTGGCCGCATCATTATTCAACTGAATTCTATAACCATATTCGGCATTAATTGATACCCTTTTCGAAACTTTCATCCTTCCTCCTGCTGCTAAAACTGGAATATCTGATTGATCTGATGGTGAACTTACTAAATTGAAGTGGACCCAACTCGGAACCAACTCCAGAGATAAACGACTCGTAAATTTTCTCGCTAAGACAATTTGATGAACATAAGTAAGCCTTGACCGGAAGTAATTATCTCTATTCGGATCAACAAAGCGTGAGGAATTGATCGCAATGGAACTAATGCCAGTAATACTAATTGGAAAGCCCTCTTTTTTTTGACTGGCAATCGAGAACTTTACAAAACCATCGTATATTTTTTTGTAAGAATTCCTACCAACTCCCACAGCAAGTCGATCACTCAATCCATAATCCAGCCCTATTCTAATGGTGCTTTCATCTAACCCCCAAAGTTCATACGCCCCTCCATCAAGACGTCCAAATCTATGTGAAATTCGCAGTTCAAGATTCCCTACTGCTACATGCTCATTGGTGTGTAAATTGATAATTTTTCCAGACTTGAATGTAGCAATCACCTCCTGTGGAGCTAGCGGAGCTAACTCATTCAATAATGCATCCAAATCTTCCTGAGACCACCCAATATTAAATGATATACTCCCAAGAAAAAAAATGAAAATTCTAGTTGTTATTTTGTACATCATTTTCTATGTGCATTTAAATGGTGGCCATATCATATATCTATCGTCATCTATACGTTTATCTATGATGTTGACGTTCTTTGATAACTAAAGCCACCCGCTTGATTGTTGGACCAAGATATTATCTTAATTGATAAATAAATATTATCTGCAACTAGATGAACAACATACGTTTTCCCTACAGCGTCTTTAGGTTTCACCGTTGCTACACGAAACGTTGTATACTTTAACGAAGCATAATCATTAATAACTCCTTCTGCCCACTCGGTCCCGACTGGGCTGGCATCTTTATTTGGAGCATTCTCCACAACAGCATTATAAATTTGACCTCCCGATACTCCACGCGTAATCCATACATTATCGGTAATTCTATCTTGATTCTCTGCTAATGATTCATCTACATTGTCTAGTTTCGTAAAGGTGATTAAATTATTACTCCAAACCTGTTCCTCTAGTTTTCCGTATAAATCTTCTTCGTTCTCATAATAGCAAGACGACACCAAAAGAAAAGTGGTTATCAAGTGAATTTGTTTTAAATATGATTTTATATTATCCATTGTATCGCTAAAATATACACATATATCATAGGATTTTATTTGACTGAAAAAGAAATAACAGTTCCTTTATCAAAAAAAGTTCTGCCCTCGTTAAACTATTTTAATTTGGAAATAGACTTTTTGAGTTATCGATTCGAAAATTTCAATCATTTTAATTATTTTCCTTGAAATAATATGATGTTCGTAACCCTGCATTATGCCGAATGTCCTCCCAAAAAAGATTAACATCTCCTCGATGAAAATTTTTAACTTTTCTACTAATAAAACCCAATGGAAATTTTATGTGATCTATAAATATTGCTCCATCCACCAAATGCGTCATAAAAGCATGCCGATAAACCTTGTTATTGGTAAATAGAAACCCTTTATGATCCTTCTTCGCCCCAACTGATGACAAATCCCAAGTAATTGGATTAATGACTGCCCTACCCTTATACCACTTTTGATATCTCTCAGTTTGATATTCTTTTTTAAGGGTATTCCAGGTTATAAAACCACCTATCTCATGGGGCTCGACCATCAAAGAAATACTTTTAAAAGAATCTTTATCAATACCTATACCCGGAAGGTATGCAGCGATCAGTTTTTTTTGTAAGGGTTGCTCATCAAAAAAATCTTTCAGTAGCATTTTCAAATGAAAAGATCCTTGACTATGTCCTGCCAATATAATGGCATTACCTTTATTGTAGTGTTTCAAATAAAACTTAAAAGACGCCTTAACATCTTCATACGCCATTCTCAAGGCTGGTTCCCCACCGACCTCCAAATTATTGAAGGATCTCAAATGAGCCTGTCGATAAAAAGGCACATATACTTTCCCTAACTCGGCCCATGCAGAGGTTTGATATTTAACCACATAATTAATCACGCCTTCTGTATGACGTGGATCTTCGATATCATAATTCCATCGAAAATCATTTGGATCCGTCAATAACGTAGGATAGACATAAAAAATATCTACCTTTTTGAAGGGTGCTGCTTTAATAAAGGGCGCCCAAGGCTTTAGCGTATCACTGGGCAACACTGCCCAATTTCCTTCATTTTCATAATCCAAAGCCCTATTTAATTGCCCAAAGGAACATTGAACAAACATTGAACCTATCAAAACTAGAATAAATCTCATCCCTATTATTATTTAAATTTTTTAAGCATAATTTTATGGAAAAGCAAAAAATAAAACTCGTTATTCAAAACAGAAAAATGATAAAACACATCGTTAATACCATACCCATGTCAGTGTATTTAAATTTTACAGTCAAAAATAGGCCTTAACACTTGCCATCATTTTCTGAAGTTTCATACTCATTTCATGGGACATAATGACCGATTGTTTTCTCCCCAAAAGCAAATCTTCGTTCATACTGTGCGTCTCATAATGGTAGCCAAAAGAATCTCTAATCCCATCATAATGATCAATAATATGGTCCCCTTCATATAAAAAGCATTCGGATGCCCTCCAGAAATCTGGTAGGGCAATATAGCCCTTTTCACCGATGATATAAGCCCAATTATTCAACTTAGCTCTGAATGAAGCACACAAATTCGCAAGGGAGCCGTCAACATACTCAAAGAGCATCGTTACTTCCGAATCAACTCCTGTTTTGGCTTTTTTCACGACGACCTTGACCTGCTCTGGTAGGGCATCGATCATCAATGCCGGCACTGAGATGGGATAAATTCCCATATCTAACAACACGCCTCCTGCTAAATGGGGATTGTACATGCGGCTCATGGGATCATAATGTGTCGAATAACCAAAATCAGCTTTTACTTGTAAAATCTTTCCTATTCTCCCAGATTTAACCCATTCTTGACTTTTTATGATTGCCGGAAGAAAATAAGTCCACATGGCTTCCATTAAATAGCCCGAACTCGCCTTCGCTATTTGAATGAGCTCAACCAACTCGCTAGGATGGATGGCTATTGGCTTTTCACACATCACTGCTTTTCCTGCTTGTAGTGCGGCTTTTGCATTTTCAAAATGGAAATTATGAGGCGTTGCTATATAAACAGCATCTACATCATCATCATCATACAGACTCTGATAGCCTTCATAGGCTTTGGCTACACTGTGTGTATCTGCAAAAGCCTGAGCGCGTCCTTTGTCCCGTGAAGCTACGGCGATCAATTCTCCGTTATCGACCCAGCGAAAATCGCTCGCAAACTGATGTGCTATGATTCCAGGACCTACAATACCCCATTTTATTTTCTTATTTAACATCTCTTGCAATAAAGTAACTCATAATTTGCTCAAATTAAATTAAATTAGACATTTCATTTATATTGAACCTTGATTAGGATTGCTCTTGCTTAATTAGGCAAGCACTATGTCTCATTGCCGCATGCTTTGATCCATTTAAAAGAGAAGATTATGAAATTTTTTAACTCCGTTACATTTTCATTTTTAATTACCTTCCAAGTATTTTCTCAAGCACTAGATCCTAAAGTATTTGAATCCACTCAATTTCGATTCATCGGACCAGAAGGAAATAGAGCCATTGCCATCGCCGGAGAATCCGGTAATCCTATGGTTTCCTACATTGGCGCTGCCTCTGGTGGCTTATGGAAAACGCAGGATGGTGGAGTCAAGTGGACTCCCATGACTGATTCACTCAACGTTTCCTCTATTGGATCGATTGCTATTGCCCCTTCTGACCCAAATCAGGTTTGGATAGGTACGGGTGAAACCTTTGTGATCCGACCTACCCATGCCATGGGAGATGGTATTTACCATTCGATCAATGCAGGTAAAAGTTGGCAACATATGGGCCTTGAAAAAACAGGAAGAATTGGTAGAGTTATCGTACATCCCGACCGTCCTGAAATTATTTATGCTACAGCACTCGGTCATACCTATGGCCCGCAAAAAGAACGCGGGGTATATCGATCCAAAAATGGCGGTAAAGACTGGAAACAAATTCTCTTCATTGATCAAGGTACGGGTGCTGCCGATTTAGCCATTGATCCTGAAGATCCAAACATCTTATATGCTGCCATGTGGTCCGTGAATATCAATACTTGGGGTCTCAACAGTGGAGGTCCAGGTGGGGGGATCTACAAAAGTACTGATGGCGGAGATTCTTGGGTAGCCCTGACCACTCAGGGATTGCCCGGAGGTAAAAATCGCCCAGTAGGAAAAACGGCAATTGCGGTGTCCCATAGTAATCCAAATACCGTTTATGCCCTTTTTGAAATAGACAGCCCCGAGTTGTGGCGTTCAGATAATAAAGGGGCTACCTGGCGGCTAATGAATCAAGATCATACCATGAATGAGCGTGCTCCTTATTACACTAGAATAGTGGTAGCACCGGATAATCCCGAGGAAATTTATTTTTTAAGCGTAAAATTTAGTAAATCCGAAGATGGAGGCAAAACATTAATGAAGAACCCACCTCGAGGGGGGGGAGACAATCATGATATGTGGATCGATCCGCTGCTTCCAAATCGAATGATGGTTGCCCATGATGGTTGCGCCAGCGTCAGCCTCAATAGAGGGGCCTCATTCCAACGCGTCGTTTTGCCTATTGCTCAAATGTATCATGTTTCTACAGATGATCAAATTCCTTATTATGTCTATGGAAATAGACAAGATGGTTGGTCGTACCGAGGTCCAAGCAATAGTCAACAAGGTTATATTCCCGTGGGCTTATGGCGTGGCGTAGGTGGTTGTGAAAGTGGATTTGCAAAACCTGATCCATTTGATAATAACATTATTTGGTCTGGCTGTTATGATGGGGGTTTAGAGCGTTATGACCTGACGACCGGATATGCACGAGAAGTCCGTGTTTGGCCAGAGGCAGGTTATGGGTGGACACCTGCTGATCTGAAATACCGATGGCATTGGAATTTTCCCCTCAGTTTTTCGCCACATATCAAGCATCGGGTTTATGTGGGTAGCCAGTTTGTACATAAAACAGATGATGGTGGCCAAAGCTGGCAAGTCATCAGTCCTGATTTGACCTTAAATAGAAAGGACCATCAGCAAAACTCAGGAGGTATTGCCGTCGATAATCTTATGACTTTTGACGGAGCGACCCTATTTGCCATCGAAGAGTCACCGCTTGAAGCGGGTCTTATTTGGACAGGAAGTAATGATGGACAAATACAACTAAGTCGAAATGGAGGAGCGACCTGGCAAAATATGACTCAAAATATTCCAAACTTACCTCCATGGGGTACGGTGAGCAGTATACATCCGTCTAAATATACAAAAGGCACTGCATACATCGCCATTGATTTACACCAAATAGGCAACTTTGGTACCTATCTATATAAAACCTCTGATTATGGTATGCATTGGGAATCCATTGTCGGGGATATCCCTCAATCCGTACACAGCTTTGCGCATGTATTGAAAGAAGATCCAAAAAAGGGAGGTATGCTTTACTTAGGACTAGACAACAGTCTGCTCATAAGTATGGATGATGGTGCACACTGGATGCCCCTAAAAAACAATCTGCCACCTGCCCCCATTTATTGGCTCGAAGTTCAGGAAAATTTTGATGACTTGGTTGTGAGCACCTATGGGCGTGGGTATTATATCTTGGATGATCTCTCTGCTCTTCGCCAATTTAATCCAGATTTAAAGGAATCTCTACAAGTATTTGATCCCCGAAAGAGCTATCGTCTGAACAATAAAGAGGGTATAAAAACCGATGGTTACAGCTTTAATTCTGGACAAAACCCTGCCTACGGAGCCCCAATCAATTATTATCTCCCAGATACCCTCACCGAAAAGGTTTCGATCGAGATACGAAATGAAAAAAATGAACTTATTCGAACTTTAAAAGGATCAAATGAAACTGGAGTAAATCGGATCATGTGGGATTTGAGATACGAGCCCACCTACAAACCCCAACTACGTACCCTTCCCCCCGGCAGGCCTTGGGTACAGCTCAACGGCGAAGGTTGGAGACCCCTGGTTACGTGGGATTTAGACTTGTGGAGTGGTCAATACGGCCCTAGAGTAGTCCCTGGCAAATACAAAGCAGTAATTACCATCGATGATGCGCCCTTTGAAAAAGATTTAATTGTGTTGAAAGACCCTCTGGCGCGGGGCTCCTTGGCAGATCTAAAAGAGCAAGTACAATTCTCTCTGACCTTGCGGGAGGCGATGAATGTTGCCGTTACGATGATCAATAAAATTGAATACATAAGAAGTGAATTGTTACTTCTTAAAACTTCGCTTAAAAAAAATTCTGAACTAAAACAAGTAGACCGATTAATGGGTATTGCCACCCAAATTGCGGGATCACTTTACGACATCCATCTCACTGGTGCACGAGAAGATGCCTTTCGATCCCCAATGAAATTATATGGGCGCTTAAGTGCCCTAGCCAGTGAAATTAATTCCAGTAGTATTGATTTTAAACCCACCGATCAACAGGGAGCGGTTTATGCAGTTTTGAACCAAAGACTTCAAAAGACCAAAGTAGCATTTGACGAACTGATCAACCATGATATTGTTACATTCAATAAGCAACTCAATGATTTAGATATGCACATCGACATCGAGAAAAAAATGGAAAAAAGCAATTAATCTTGCCTGATCAAAATATTTTGCATTTCATAAGCTGAACTACATAAAGTATTTTAAATGAATAAAGCATCAAAAAAAAAGGATCTAAAAAAAAAATTAACTCCTGTTAAAATCACTAATATAGACTTTGATAAAATCAAATCAACTCAAGATCTTGAAGATTTTTTAAAAGCCCAAGGTGCCCATTTTAAGATACCAGATCCGGAAAAAGATTACGAATACCAACTAAAAAAACTCCAGGTCGAATTGGTTAAATTACAGAGTTGGATAATCAAAAATCAAAAACGGGTCATTGTGATTTTTGAGGGCCGTGATGCTTCTGGTAAAGGGGGTGCCATCAAGCGATTCACAGAACATTTAAATCCTCGTGCCATGCGGATCATCTCCATGCCCAAGCCTACAGAATTAGAAAAAAAACAATGGTATTTTCGGAAATACATCCAAGAATTGCCTGAGGCAGGAGAAATTGTCTTTTTTGATCGGAGCTGGTACAATAGGGCCGTAGTAGAGCCTGTCATGGAGTTTTGCTCCCCATCGGAATATGATCGATTTATGCGCCAAGTTTCTGAGTTTGAGCACATGCTATTTGAAGACGGAGTTTCATTGGTTAAATTATGGTATTCTATAACCAAAGAAGAACAACTTAAAAGGTTCTCCGAAAGAAAAGACAACCCTTTGAAAAGATGGAAATTTAGCCCCGTCGATGAAATGGGTCAGCAACTATGGGATAAATATACGTACTATAAAGAGCAGATGTTCAGCAAAACACATACCTCCTTTAGCCCTTGGATTATCGTCAAGACCAATGACAAAAAAACCGCCCGACTCGAAAGCATTAGGTATCTATTGTCTTCCTTTGAATATGATGATAAATTAGAGGCCTCCACTCGGGTATTACCAGATCCCAATGTCATCATGAGGTTTCATCAATCATTCCAGCACATTGATTAATATGGAAAAAGCAAATTTCAGCAATCAGGAGTTAAAACTACTTAGCACTAAAAAAGCATTAAAAATGATGCTCAAATCGGGAAATAAATTCTCTCCCGAAAGGACTTTAAAAATGCTCAAGTATGAAAAAGAACTCGAAAGGCTACAAAATGAACTCATTGAGTTACAAAATTGGGTAATCACACAAAAGCAAAGAGTTTGTATCCTGTTTGAAGGCCGAGATGCCGCAGGCAAAGGCGGTGCCATTAGACGTATTACGCATCATTTAAATCCCCGTTTTTATACGGTCAATGCGCTACCTAAGCCCAGTGAAAAAGAAATGGGACAATGGTATTTTCAGCGCTATATCAATAAGCTTCCCAATCCTTCTGAGATCGTTTTTTTTGATCGAAGTTGGTACAATAGAGCGGTAGTCGAACCCGTCAACAGATTTTGTACAACCCAAGAGTATGAACAATTTTTGAATGAAGTGAATGGTTTTGAGGAAATGCTGGTCAATGATGGTATTATTTTAATCAAATTATACATTTCTATTACCAAGGATGAACAGCAATTAAGATTCAATGAAATGCAAAGTAATCCTTTGAAACGCTGGAAAGTAACCGTAGTCGATTTAAAAGCACAAGATCTTTGGGATCAATACACCCTTTATAAGCAACGTATGTTTGAAAAAACGAACACGGAAAAAAACCCATGGATTATCATTCAAGCCAATAAAAAAACCAAGGCCCGGAGTCAAATAATCAAAACAATTTTGAGTAAAGTTCCTTATCAAACTTCATGAAGTCATCATTTATACTAGGGGTAGTGCTAGGGTGGCTATTCTACCCATGCTTAGGTCAAAACATTGAATACAATATATCCTTCGAGAAGGTTGTTCACCATGTAGCCGATATTGAGGTAATTTTTAAAGACATCGGTAAGGAGCCTCTCGTTGTAAGAATGAGCCGCAGCTCCCCAGGTAGATATGCTTTACATGAATTTGCCAAAAATGTGTACGATGTCAGTGCTTCAGATCAAAATGGAAATGACCTCAATATTCAAAAAATAGATCCCTACCAATGGGAAGTCATTAATCATAAAGGTTACGTAAAAATTTATTATAAATTGTTTGCCAATAGAGGTGATGGTACTTACAGTCAAATTGACGAAACCCATGGCCACTTAAACAGTCCCGCCACCTTCATGTATGCCGCTGATTTTAAGACCCTACCACATCAAATCACATTCAATCTGCCTCCCAATTTAGATTGGCGTGTGGCGACCCAGCTAGAGCATATTGGTGATCGTGTTTATCGTGCCCCCAATCTTGATTACTTACTGGACAGTCCCATAGAACTGAGTAATTATCAATTGAAGGAATTTGTTTTAAATAACGATCGCAAGAAGTATAAAATTCAGTTTGTGCTTCACGGCGAGGCTGAGGCTAAGGATTTTAATGATTATTTTGAAAAAGTTCAAAAGATCGTTCGTGAAGAAGTTGAGGTCTTTGACGATCTTCCAAATTTTGATTTTGATAGATATACTTTTTTAGCCTGTTATGCACCTAATGTAAATGGAGACGGTATGGAGCATCGCAATTCTACAATATTAACAGAAAGTCAAGACCTTAACTCCAATCCGCTCAATCATATTGCTACGGCTGCCCATGAATTTTTTCATTCATGGAATGTTGAACGCATACGCCCAAAATCCTTAGAACCTTTTGATTTTGAGGAAGCCAATATGTCAGATGCGCTCTGGTTTGCTGAGGGGTTTACCAATTATTAT
>Ga0206129_10002067_pt1 | contig 25705 bp, 23 predicted proteins | sample Helgoland_Spring_8_FD_148616 | JGI IMG/M metagenome (GOLD analysis project Ga0206129, IMG submission 148616) | Pelagic subsurface seawater microbial communities from Kabeltonne, Helgoland, North Sea - Helgoland_Spring_Bloom_20160502_2 | ecosystem: Environmental > Aquatic > Marine > Epipelagic ...
CTCGAGTGGTGGGGCAGTTTGGTCCTAGGCTTGATGCCATAGAGTTTGATTCTATAAAGCAGACGTTCGGAATCTAACGCTCGATAAAGGCTATTATCAAATCTCAAAGAATAATTTCCGGAGTCTATAAAAAGAGACGGGCTCCGGTTTTAATGTTTCTAAAGCAAAGCAATCGTTTAACATCAAAGTGTAGGTCTTAATTTGGCGGATAAAATAAAAATTACTGTTGTAGGTTCTGGCTATGTAGGTATGTCGCTTGCAGTGCTACTTGCCCAGCACAATGACGTGGTTGTGCTTGATGTGGACCCTTCAAGGGTTACTAGCGTCAACAACAAGCAATCCACGGTGGCGGATGCTGAGATTGAGGCCTTTTTAGCTGAAAAGGAGCTTAGCCTGACAGCAACCCTTGATAAGTATTGTGCCTACGAGGGTGCTAACTTTGTGGTAGTAGCAACACCTACCAACTATGACCCTGATACCAATCGCTTTGATACCAGCTCAGTAGATACTGTGGTCAATGATGCCATTGAGCTGAATAAAAAGGCCTTGGTGGTCATCAAATCCACCATCCCTGTGGGTCATACTAAATCACTACAAGAGAAACATGATACAGACCGCGTTATTTTCTCGCCTGAGTTTTTACGGGAGGGACAGGCATTAAAGGATAACCTTTATCCATCGCGCATTGTCGTGGGTAGCCAGCTAGACTCGGGAAAAGAGTTTGCTGATCTTTTGGTCGAGGGTGCTGAGAAAAAGGACATTGAAACCTTATTTATCCCCTCAGCTGAGGCCGAAGCGGTCAAATTGTTTGCTAATACCTACCTTGCTATGCGTGTATCGTTCTTTAATGAGTTAGATTCCTATGCCTTGGCTAATGATTTGGATACCAAGAGCATAATCAATGGTGTGTGCCTTGATGAGCGAATAGGTGTGGGTTACAACAACCCCTCCTTTGGTTATGGTGGGTATTGTTTGCCAAAGGACACCAAGCAACTCCTAGCAAACTATGATCAAGTACCGCAGACTTTAATTCAGGCGATCGTGTCATCTAATACCACCCGTAAAGACTTTATTGCCGAGGAGATACTGAAGTTAAAGCCGAAAACGGTTGGGTTTTATCGTTTGGTTATGAAAGAGGGTAGTGATAATTTTAGATCCTCTGCAATACAGGGTGTTATGAAGCGGATAAAGGCAAAGGGTATCAGAGTGGTTGTTTACGAGCCAGAGCTTGATGCATGTGATTTTTTTGGTTCAAAAGTTATCGCAGATCTTAATGGTTTTAAACAAAAATGTGACGTGATAATTGCCAACAGAAGAGCTGAATGCCTCAAAGATGTTACGGCTAAGTGTTTTTCTAGAGATTTATTCGGCAGTAACTAAGGCTGTAATTTTAATATTATTCATGATGACAGAGGTTGTCAGTGCTAGATATTTCGACCTTTAGAGCGGTTGTAAAGAATGCCCCGTTGGTATCGATAGACCTGTGTATTATTTATAATGGACAAATCCTGTTAGGACATAGAAACAACGAGCCGTTGAAAGGTACATGGTTCACGCCCGGAGGCCGGATTTTAAAGAATGAGGCATACTTTGATTGTCTGAGAAGGGTCGCGCGGTCCGAGTTAGGATTGACAGACGAGGACGCGAAGCAAGCTAGACTAATGGGAATATGGGACCACTTCTACAGCAACAGTGCCTGCAGTGAAACTATCACAACGCACTATGTAAATTTACCTCACTACATATGCATCGAGAAAAAACCCAATTTAATATTAGACGAGCAACACACTGAAATGTCTTGGTTCGATTTAAGTGTGGTAGCTCACGGCAGTAACTTTCATGAATACATGCGCGCTTATGCGGCATGGTTATTATCAAAGGGTGTTCATAATGATTAAAGCAGTGATCATGGCAGGCGGCTCAGGGACCAGATTATGGCCTTTATCCAGAGCAGGGCATCCTAAGCAATTCTTGAAGCTAAATGGCGATAGCACAATGCTGCAGGCCACTATGGAGCGATTAGAGGGGCTTAATATTTCGTCTTCAGTAACAATATGTAATGAGGAGCATCGATTTTTTGTTGCAGAGCAGCTGCGAGAAATTGGCAAATTAGGTTCAATTATATTGGAGCCCGTTGGAAGAAATACGGCGCCAGCAATCGCTCTTGCAGCGCTTTCAGCTGATAATGACCCTTTACTTCTAGTGTTGGCGGCTGATCATGTAATTCAGGATGAGAGTTCTTTTACCGAAGCTATTAATCAGGCAATCCCCTTAGCAGAAGCAGGAAAGCTTGTAACTTTTGGTATAGTCCCTAGAGAGGCTCATACAGGCTATGGGTACATCAAAAAAGGAAGTCAGAATGGAGGCGGATTTGTTGTCGATAAATTTGAGGAAAAGCCTACCAATGAAGTTGCTCAGGAATATCTTTTGTCAGGAGACTATTTTTGGAATAGTGGGATGTTTCTTTTCAAGGCGAGTCGATACCTTGAAGAGCTAGAGAAATTTCGGCCAGATATTTATGAGGCATGTAAGGCATCTATTGGCACTATAGAGTCCGATTTGGATTTTTTAAGGATCAGCAGAGAAAATTTTATGGAGTGCCCGAGTGAGTCTGTTGATTATGCAGTGATGGAAAAAACAGCTGATGCAGTTGTCGTTCCAATGGACGCAGGTTGGAGCGATATAGGCTCCTGGTCGTCGCTGTGGGATGTTAGTGAAAAAGATAAAAACGGTAATGTAAGCCTTGGCGATGTGATACTTCATAATTCTAAAGATTGCTATGTTAGAGGAGATAATAGATTAGTCTCTGCAATAGGATTGGATAATTTAGTTATTGTGGATACTAAAGATGCCCTTTTGGTTGCGCATAAAGATAGTGTTCAGGATGCGAAAGTTGTCGCGGAGCAGCTCAAAGAAAATTCTCGCAGTGAATGGAAACTACATCGTGAGGTATATCGGCCTTGGGGTAAATATGACTCTGTTGATAGTGGTGATAATTATCAGGTCAAACGACTGGCTGTTAATCCAGGAGCCAAGTTGAGTGTGCAAATGCATTATCATAGATCAGAGCATTGGGTCGTGGTGGCGGGGCAGGCGAGAGTGCATTATGGTGATGAGTCCCGTGATCTTAGCGTTAATGAATCGACATACCACGGGAAAGAAGTCGTTCATGCTTTGGAAAATGTAGGAGATATGCCATTAGAGTTGATCGAAGTTCAGGTGGGAACTTACCTTGGTGAGGATGATATTGTTCGGTTCGATGATGTTTATGGGAGAGCCGCTAAGAACAATTTCAGCTATAAGGAATGACGTAATAAATTTTTTGTTGGATTTTTAGAGAGCTATTGATATGAAAAAAAAGGCACTTATTACCGGTGTTACTGGCCAAGATGGATCTTATTTGGTGGAGTTTTTATTAGAAAAAGGTTACGAGGTTCACGGTATAAAGAGGCGCTCATCTTCTTTTAACACTGAGCGTATAGACCATATTTTCCAGGATCCTCATGAGTTAAATCCGAGCTTTTTTTTGCACTATGGTGATTTGACAGATTCGTCCAATATGATCCGTATATTGAAGGCCGTTGAACCAGATGAAGTTTATAATCTCGGGGCTCAATCTCATGTTGCAGTATCGTTTGAGGTGCCTGAGTATACGGCCGATGTGGACGCTCTGGGGACTTTAAGATTGCTAGAGGCGATTAGATTCCTAGGTTTAACGAAGACAAAATTCTACCAAGCATCTACCTCAGAATTATATGGTCTCGTGCAGGAGATCCCCCAAACAGAAACTACTCCATTCCATCCCCGTTCACCTTACGCTGTTGCGAAAATGTACGCCTATTGGATAGCAGTGAACTATAGAGAGTCGTATGGGATTTTTGCCTGCAACGGTATCTTGTTCAATCATGAGTCTCCCCGTCGAGGCGAGACATTCGTAACCCGCAAAATCACTCGCGGCATAACCAATATAGCGCAAGGTATTGAGAAGTGCCTTTACATGGGTAATATTGATGCACTGAGAGATTGGGGGCATGCAAAAGACTATGTGCGAATGCAGTGGATGATGCTTCAGGCAGATCAGCCAGACGATTTCGTTATTGCTACGGGGCTCCAGTATTCTGTCAGGCAGTTTATAGAATGGTCCGCTAAAGAGTTGGGTATTACATTACGTTTTGAAGGCTCTGGCATTGATGAGGTGGCTTTGGTCGACGCTATTGAGGGTACTGATGCTCCAGCATTAAATGTGGGCGATATAGTATGTCGCATTGATCCGAAATACTTTCGTCCAGCTGAAGTTGAGACTTTACTGGGTAATCCAGATAAAGCAAAAAAGATTTTGGGTTGGGTGCCAACAATAACAGCTCAAGAAATGTGTTCAGAGATGGTGGCTAAAGATCTAATCGCCGCTAAAAGCAAGCTTTTACTGCAAAGGAATGGTTACTCACAATAGCCAATTTTTAAGCTTTAGTCATATTTGATACATATGGAGGAGTTAAAGTGAAGATATTAGTAACTGGTGGTTCAGGCATGGTTGGCAGAAGCCTCAGGGCGCTTTTCCCTAATGCCACTTACCCCTCATCGTCGGAATTGGACCTAACCGACAGCCGCGCTGTGAAAAGCTACATGGGTCAGGGGCGGTTTGACTCCGTGATTCACCTGGCCGCACATGTTGGCAGCTTGCATGACAATATCGAAAACAGCACATTGTATTTTGATAGAAACGTTCTTATGAACACCCTCTTGACGAAATATGCTTACGAAAGCGGAGTGAAAAATTTTCTCGGTGTATTAAGTACCTGTATTTACCCAGATGCTACGAAAGAGTTTCCGATACCTGAAAGCAGTCTCCACAATGGAGCGCCTCATTTCGATTTAATGTCATATTCGTATGCAAAACGTAGTCATGCCGTTCAATTAGATGCCTACAAGAATTCCTTCGGTGTTAATTATAACTACTTAATACCCTGCAATTTGTATGGTGCAAAGTTAGAATCCCATAGGGGCAGATCGCATTTCATAAATGATTTGATTTATAAAATATGTGCTGCGAAACTGAATGGTGAACGAGGTATAGTATTGTTTGGTGACGGAACACCGTTGAGGCAATTTATGCATGCGGAGGATTTTGCAAAAGTTATTTTTGCTTACATTTCAAACAATATAAACGCAAGCTTCAACGTCGCACCTCAGGTTAATATGAGCATAAATGAAATGGCTCGAATTGCACTAGATGTTTGTGAATGTGATACGTTTACTGTTAGCTATGACAGCTCAAAGCCAAATGGGCAACATAGAAAAGACGTCAATACATCTTTAATGGAAAAGTATCTACCTGACTTAGAATTTCGTTCTTTACGTGATGGAATGAGTAGTCTCTTCCAAGCCGAATATCAAAGTCTCAGGGATTTGAAGTAATGTCAAAGGATACTATATTGATCGGCCCAACTGGTTTTTTGGGTCCCGCTTTTCTAAAGAGTAATCCCTCAATTATTGGGGTTGGTAGATCCGCGCTTCCTCCGCATTTAAAAAATGACTTTATTCGCATAGAAGAAGACCTCGATTTTTCTTGTCTGGATAATGTCGAGTTCAAAAACGTTATTTTTTTAATAGGTAGCTCGGACCATGGAGTCCTAAACAATCACCCTACGCTTGCCATTGAAAAAAATGTTTTTTGCCTCAGTGTTTTTCTCGATTATCTTAAAAAAAGTGATCGTAAAATCAATAAAATTATCAATTTTACGACAATGTTGCAGTATGATTCTCAGGCGTTAGTTTTGCCATGTAATGAGAATAATCCTCGTAATCCTTATGTTAACAATTATGTTATGAGTAAATTTATATCAGAAATACTCACCCAACAGTATCGGGAATATTTCCCGATTATTGATATCCGCATCAGTAATGTGTTTGGACCGACTCGGTTGGAACGCCCCGATTTAGTGCCAACTTTGATTTGGAAGGCTTTAAGCGGAAACGCAACGACCCACCTGACTGTTTGGAATAAGAAGCCACGGCGCGATTTTATCTTTGTCGAGGATGCTATTACTGCAGTTTTGGCTCTCCTTAAAACCAATTACTCTGGCCCTGTTAATCTGGGCTCGGGAATTTCGCATTCGGTCGGTGATGTCTGTTCTGTGATTGAGAAATTATCTAATAAAAGCTTTGAAGATAAAGCTCTTCCTGTCACTGGGCATATGGAATATGTGCATGATATTTCTCTACTGCAATCTCTAATAAACTGGCAGCCTTCTGTTTCTCTTGAAGAAGGTTTGGTTAAGACCTTCAGAGAAATGCAAGAGTATCCTGTCCCCGCGAATAAATAATCAAAATATCTTAACAAACATAAAACATTTCACTAAGGAATAACATGAAATACGCACTGGCATCTAGCACTTGGGATAGCTCTGAAATTAATGCGATACAGAGAGTTATTACATCCGACAAATACTCAATGGGCCTTGAAGTGCAGGAGTATGAAAGAAAATTCGCCGAATATACGGGTTCAAAGTATGCAGTGATGGTGAGTTCTGGCTCCGCTGCAAATTTAATCATGATCGCTTCGATGTTTTTTACTAGCGACCCAACAAAGCGACTAAATCGGGGTGATGAAATAATTGTTCCTGCAGTTTCGTGGTCTACGACATATTTTCCTCTGCAGCAGTATGGGCTTAAAGTTAAATTTGTGGATATAGACAGGGATACGCTTAATATTGATTTAGAGAAATTAGAAAAAGCAATAACCGATAAAACGAGGGCAATATTAGCTGTTAATTTACTAGGCAATCCTAATGATTTTAAAAAAATAAGGAGCCTAATTAAGGGCAGTACTATCTCGTTATTAGAAGATAACTGTGAATCTTTAGGTGCAACATATGACGGTCAGCAAGCTGGCACTTTTGGGGTTATGGGAACTTACAGCTCATTTTTTAGCCACCACATAGCGACAATGGAGGGTGGGTGCGTGGTGACAGATGATGAAGAGTTATACCATATTTTATTATCTATTCGGGCCCATGGCTGGACAAGGAACCTACCCAGCGAAAACTTAGTGACCGGTACAAAAAGTAGTGATTTATTTGAGGAGGCTTTTAAGTTTGTTCTGCCTGGGTACAATGTACGCCCCCTTGAAATGAGTGGTGCCACTGGTATCGAGCAGCTTAAAAAGCTGCCGAAATTTATTGATCAAAGAAGAGTGAATGCAGATTATTTCATAAAGACTCTTGCTTCAATCTCAACAATTACAATACAAAAAGAAGTTAGCTGTTCAAGCTGGTTTGGTTTCTCTTTGGTTCTTGATCATGATTGTCCTATAACTCGACGAGACCTTGTTAGGATTTTTGAGGCGAAGAACATAGAGTGCAGACCAATAGTAACCGGGAACTTTTTAAAAAACACAAAAGTGTTGAGTTATTTTGATTATGAGGTAGCTGGAACGCTAGAAGCTGCTGAGGATATAGACTGTAATGGATTGTTTGTTGGTAATCATCAGGTTGACATAACAGCAGAGATTGATTACCTCGGGGATACCTTATCAAACGCACTATCCAAATCCTATGGCGTAAAATGAACGTTGTAATTCTTGGGTTTGGTGAGATGTCGCCAGGTGGTTGGACAAACCCACAGTGGATGGCGAGCACAATGGCATCTGCACAATACGATGTGACTTATGTCAACCCCCCTGCTTACAGGCTCCCCAAGCTTTCTGATTTCAAGAGACTTTTATATAGACTTAAACCAGTCAAGGATCTGTATAACTTTAAAGTGATTAACCTATATTATCCTTTTAAGTTTTTGAGCGGACTATTCAACTCAAGCCTCAAAGAGTGTATAAATGATTGTGATCTGGTGGTTGTTTTTCATCCTAATTGGCTGAGATGTACTTCTCTCGAGTGGTTGTGTCCAAAGAAAGTTATATATTTTAAGACCGACGATTATGGGAGTCTTTCTAAAGAAAACTCCTTTATTCATCGTGCTGAGGATCAAATGGTTGATCTAGCTAGGAACGTATGCGTTACCTCTAAGAACCTGCTTCGAGGATTGAGACATGAAATTTATTGTCCCAACTGCATTCCTGCTTATTTGTTGGAGCCTAGACCTGTTAGTGAGATAACAATAGGAAAAATGGATAAAGAGAGGGTAAACGTTTGTTATGTTGGAGCAATTTGGGACAATAAAGTAGACGTTAGAAAGCTTGTTAACGCTGTCAAAACCAGCAATGACTTTCACTTTCATTTTGCGGGAAAGGTTTTTTCGACTGAATTTCGAGCCTTTGTCCGGACATCAGGGTGCAAAAACATTTCTTACCATGGCGTTTTACCGTTCGATCAGGGTTTCGAATTAATGGTCGCATGTGATGTGGGGCTGATGCCGTTTGTAGTAAATAAATATACGGACAGTATGTTTTCAATGAAGTTTTTCGAATATATCGCTGCAGGTACTCCAATTCTGTCCACAGAAATAAAGATGTTAGACTATATTGGTGATTTTCTCGATTGTATAGAGGTCTCAGACGTTATCGATGGCGAGAGGTTGTTCTCTGCTAAGTCTTTATCTGGCAATATCGAAAGCTCGTTGCATGCGTTAGGTAAGTGTACCTATGAATCGCGGTTATCAGAACTGAAAAGATTGGGAATTTTATAATGGCATCAGAGACAAAAACATTTATACCACAGATTCAGCCAACAATTACTCAGATTGAAGTTGATAGGGTTTCAGTAGCGGTACAAAGTACTTGGATTACTGAGTCTAATGAAACTCAGATGTTTGAACAATGGTTTAGCAATGTTTCAAATCGCCCAACCACTAGCTACTGCAATGGTACCGCTGCGCTTCTGTCAATTGGCCATATTCTTAAAATGCGCTTTGGCACCTTAAACTTAGCCGTTCCAAATATGACCTTTATCTCAAGTATGTCGCCATTTTTGATGCTAGATGCAAACATTACTCTTTTAGACGTAGATCAGTACTCTGGCCAGCTAGATGTGTCGCGACTAGAAGAAATTCCGGATGGGATCAATGTTCTTGTTCTTCCGATTCTATATGGTGCCATTTGTGATATTGATGAGGTCGAACGGTATTGTCGAGATAAAGGGATATGTCTAGTGATCGATGCTGCACAAGCGGTTGGCCAATCAATAAATGGGAGATCGATTTTTTCGTTTGGCGATTTTTGCTTCTCATCCTTTTATGGTAATAAAATAATTACTAGTGCGGAAGGGGCGGTAATTATGTGCTCTGAGGAAGACATGATTGAAGTTAAGAGAATGAAAAACCATGGTAGAGACAAAAAAGGAGTTTTCTTTCATGATCATTTCGGGCTCAACTTCGCATTCTCTGATATACATGCGGCGCTTGGCAATGCCCAATTGTCGAGGTTGCCTGAGATATTAGATAAAAAGCGAGCCATTTTTGACTATTATAAAAGTAATATAAAAAATGACTTAATTCATATGTTTAATTCTGATCAAAGTCTAGTAAGTAACCATTGGTTTAGTTCCATTTTAACGGATGAGCCTGCTTTGCTTCACCAATTTTTACTCAACCGTAACATAGGTTCTAGACGAGCGTTTGGTCTTTTGTCACACCAGAAAATGCTAACAAGACATGACTACCCGAGCAGGCTCAATGCAAATTTAGATCTCAACGGATCAGAGCGTTTCTACAATTCATTCCTGAGTCTGCCTTCATCTTTTGATTTAACTACAGAAGATTTGGAGCGCATAGTGATGGCTATAAATGATTATAAAGAGAGAGCTATGTAAGTGGTCCCTGAGGGCTATTTTTACATATCGTATATCAACAAATAATGGTCTTCATTGGTTATGGTAAAGAAACTCAAATCTAAAGTGTCTATGGAGTTCAAAAAGGTTTTCTATAGAAAAATCCTGGAAAAGATAGCGCCTGGGTTTTGGAATATCTCCGAATTTGGTTATGAAAAAGAAAATATAGCGACGATATATATTGACCTTAGAAATACTGATCACGCTCATTTAGGGGATCAATTGTTTTTTATATCTGCTTTTTTGGGATATGCCGGGAAAAAAGTAATCTTTATAATAAGTGAATCATTGGCCGACTTTTATGGCTGTTATGATATTGTTTATTCATTTGATCATCCTCTAGCAATTGATGATAAATGCTTATATGTCTGCTCTTTGAAGTCATATATAGACCCCCTAGATTCTTTATTTGCCCAATTCGAAAATCGACTGGTATATGATCTGACTGATAGTCTGATAGAGGCGCCCCTATATAAGCACATTTTCGAAGTACTCGCGGGCGATATTAGTTTTAACAGTGAAATGTCGAACGCTAATATTTTTTCCTTACCGGAGATAGAAAGCGCTTTAACTAACTTCGGTCTTCAGGATGTGCAATTTTATGTGTTGAATGACTTTTTGTACTCTCGCACTTTTATGCGACCATTTTTGCAAGGTGCTCTTAGAGTGAAGCTGAAGAAGGCGAAAAATGATGGCTTCATTGTTTGTTATGTAGGGGGGAAGGATGACGCCAAGTCAAAATCTAAATTGTTAGACTATGTGGACATTGATTTGCGTGGCAGGACGTCATACAGACAATTGCTGGCGATAATTGGGTCTGATAATTGTAAAGGTTATATTGGTTTTGATAACGCGCTAATGCATATCCATTTGCTCTACAAAAAGTCCGTTTTCGTAAAGTTTCGAGGACGACTAACAAACAAGGCGAGAACATTGCATTTCAATTCGATCAATTGTGCTATGAACGCCCAGGCAAAAGACAAGATCGCATATTTATAACTATTTTATAGGATGGGGTATTTTTGGTGTTAGGTCTCCTTGAAAATTCATTAGGGAATTGCTTCTGTGATTAAGAATAGCATGGTTTTAGATTTTTCAAGATTTGAGATTCCGTTAAAAGTTAACGTAATGCATTTCCTTTTACCTTTGCTTTTTTCACAATTAATTGTGCTGCATAAGTTGATAGCGTTCCCACCCCACTATTTTTTTATTTTGTTTCTGATCCCAATATTACCAACGGTGAACAAAAATGTTATTGCACCATTTTTAGCGATAATCTTTTTTCTTCTAATGTCTTCGTGGGTAGATAACGCTTTTCGTGAAGCGATTCAAATTGCATTAGAAATGGCCTTTGGGTATGTCATAGCTAGGTTTTTTATACTTCAATATAGTCATCTTAGGCTACAAGCGTTTTTTAAGCGTACTTTGTACATTTGGGCTGGAATTGTAATTTTCTATATGTGTGACTTTTACTTTTTTGGTGGGATCCTTAACGGCCTTTCTCAGTTGATTACTGACTGGGAAAGCGGTGGCACGAGTACCGTTTTTGCTCGAATATCTATCCTTTGGGGGAATCCTAACTGGTTGTCATTTTTCTATTTAATTTGTTTTGCTCTGTATGTTGAATTCAATGGCCGAAGCCTTAGCGTTACATTATTAGCAACGTTTATTCTTTTCGTATTACAAACAAAAACGGCTATAGCTTTGGGTGCTTTTCTTCTACTGATTGTAGTTTTTTCAAAGTCTAGGAGAGGATTAAATCGGTTTGCACCAATTTTTTATTCCATAATTCTATTCGGTTTGTTATTTAGCTATTGGAACGACATTGTTAAATGGGTAGAAGATTTACAGAATTTTTCCTCATTTATAAATCGTCGGAGTATCTGGAATTTTATTTCGCCAACTTTTTCCTGGCACCCAAATGGTCTAATGGGCGACGGCACTAAAATGGCTTTAAAAGCCGCTAGTAATGAAGATTCTCTACCATCAATATTTCTTCTATTACGCCTGTTTGGATGGCCTATCGTTTTAATTGCTTTTGTTTTTTTAAGTCCATTTAAAAAGAACACTTATCTTAGCCCCACTACCCTTGTTTTGCTTGGGTATTCTTTAACCCAGTCTTATTTGTCAATATCTGCAAGTTGCAGCCTAGCTTTCTTTGCGCTATTTTTAGCAATATCGCGTATTAAAAATCCGAGACAACGTTATGTATGTAATTGACTATATACCAGAGGGAGAGATAAATGGGAATGGCCACTACAGACTCCAAGATGAGTGGCTCAAAGAAGTGTTAAAAAACCAAAATCATAAAATTTTAACCGTTACTCTTAGTAATTTTATTTTAGTACTCATGAGAATATGCAAACATAACATACCTATCTTCATGCCAAATTGTTCACTTTATGATCGGTTTAGTATACTCGACACTTTATTATTATTGGCGGCTCCGTTGCAAAAAAAGATTGTGATCGTACATACGGTTAGCAAGATCAATATTTTAAATAAACTCTTTTGTTGCATGGTCAAGAATTGTCAAATTTACGTTTATAGCGACACCTTGAGGATTTATCTAAATAACTGTGGCTTAAGTGCTACTAATGAAGTCAGGTTGGCGCAATACCCTAACGCTAATATAATTAATGATTTATCGCCCATTATAGATTTACCAGCGGGCTTAAAGATCCGGGAACAGAGATCTTTAGCTATTGCTTGGGGGAATGCTGCCGGTAAAATAGATGAGAGAAAGTTAGAGTCTTTTTTAGAGGCGTCGACAGTCGATAACATCATTATAGTTGGGGAAAATAATACGTCTTTGGCTGCTATTGCGAAAAAGCACCCTTTGGCTGTCACAATAAGGGGAGGTGCGACAGATTTGGAGTTGGCCGGTCTGTTAAGTGAAGCCAGCATAAACTTGATGCTGTTTCCTGATTATTATAATTTCTATAAGTCTAAACTAGCAGCATCGGGTGTTTATCTTACCGCTCTGAAATTCGGAGTTCCTAGCTTGATTTCGGGAGATTTTGGCGGTCTTAAAAACGAAATGTTATCTGATGGTTCTAGTGCATTTGCGAAATCCAACTCTGATTTGAAGCGAATTGCTGGTAATGCCAAGCTTAAATTGATAAATACAGATCCCTTTGTGAGGGAAAAGATCAACTTGAACTTCATTAACTCTTAAACAATGCTATTTTTTAAATCTTTGTTAGACGGCCCGACCCGACTAGAGCTACTCTGATACAGTTGGTCAACGAAACATCTATTATTCCAAAAGTATTGAGTCTTGAATGATATTTAGTATCTACAAAAAGCATATTTCCTGTCGCTCGAACTCACGTAGAGATTCGTGACGATTAACATCAAAACCAATAAACTATCTGATAGCCTAGGCAGGAGTTTTCTATAATTATATGTTAGGCAGACTACTCTCATCTCAAAGCAGCATGTCTATGACTGTTGTGCTTATTCTTAATAAAATTGTCAATTTCTTATTTGTGGCTTCTGCCTTACTATTTATAGATGATATTTTTAAGCTTGGCCCAACCATTATTCAAGCTACTGCGTTGTCGGGTATCTTCGTTGCATTTGTAAGCCCATTTTTTTACACAGTATTGGCCGATGGATATAATCAAAATACCAGGACCACAGTCGATTCCTGTTTGTTAGCAGTGTATGCAATCTTTTCTGTCGTATTACTATTAAGTCTATTTTTTAAATCTTCGCTACTTCTTTTAATACTTTTGGCTTTATCTTTGGCTGCCCGTGGCATATGCGATGCAATTATCTCGATTGAGGGACGAGTCCTTTATCGAAGTCTATTTATTCTATGCGTTATAGAACCTATACGTTGGAGTTTGTTTTTTACTGCTGAAAGCAATGATTATTTGTTAATTATTATTCTACTATCTATACCCGTAGTGTCAGATGTGGTCTTGAGGTTTAAACGATACCTACATTTGTCGAGAAGCTCGCTAGCTGTGAGCATGAATTTAGCTGCAAAAGTGGTTCGGGCACCCCAATTACAAATAGCGTATAAGTGTATTTTTGTATGTCAGACTGAGCAATTATTTATTTTCTTTTGGGCGGGCTCATTGTCGGGGCAACAGTCATTGATCTATATTTTCGCAATGCAAATGGTTGGATTAACGATGCTCTTTTACTTACCCTATTGGATGAAATTGTTGCGAGGGTCTATGCATTTAAGTAGTGCCGGGAAAACATCATTAATTCATCAGCACACAAGGTTTCTGTACAAAACACATGTTTATCTGGTATTGGTTATAACTATATTGATTGCTAACTTATTTTGGTTTAAACCCATAAATAATCTTATTATTTCACTCATGGCACCAATAAGTTTCTTTGATCAATTTAAAGGTTTGGATATCCCTATAGTTTTGATCTTGGTTACACTCTTGACTATTTTTAAGAGTGTATTTATGGATATTAACTTACTTGCCATGGATACTTTCTATTATAGGAAAGTGGCGTTCACATATAGTATTTTTCTATTTGGACTGGTCATTTCTGCCTCTGGATTGCCGATAGAGAATGCATTGATTGTGCTGATCGGGATTTATGGTTTGTCATATATTGTCTCAGCAGTATACAGACGTTCTGAAGTATTTATGCGTTAAACGGGTTTTTCTCCGTCATTATGGTTCAGCCCAGGCCCGCACTTAAAGGATCTTTGTTATGAAAAAATTAGATACGGCTGCATATTTTGAGAAAGTTTATGATTCCCCCGATCCATGGAGTATTGATGGTAAATATTCGGATAAGGTCCGCGCCAGCATACTTAATCATCAATTTCATGGTATCTATTTTGATACTGGAATTGATGTGTGTTGTGGGGAAGGATGTTTTACAGACACGATTGGCTTTGTTAAGCATAAGGTGGGTGTCGATATTTCCGCTAAAGCAATTGAACGAGCGTCGAGTTATTTTTCTGACATTGAATTCAGAGTAGATGATTATTTTAAATTAGATCAACTTCAAGAACAGTTTGCCTTTGTCTCATGTTTTGAAGCTCTTTATTATCCGGAGTCAGACCTAGATCGAGAGAAGGCATTGATGAATATTCTTAAACTAGGGAGTAATGATAGTTATTTTGCATTTAGTGTTGTTACAGTTGGAACTACTGATGATAGGCGATATTTCACAAAAGAAAGTTTTATTAATCTACTCGAGAAGCATTTTGTTGTTGAGCAGGTAAGTCCGTTCGTGCTTCGCGGAAGGTCAACAATAGTAAGTAGATTATTTTTTAGTATTTTGATGCTTTTTAATAAACAATTCGGTCTTAATTGCGCTCGGCATCATACTTTAACAGCGAATGATAGAGATGTTTATCAGCATCTGTTCATCGCTAAAAAAAGATGATTTCATTTTCTTGAGGTAAGGCTTCATCCTTAAACTAATGTTTTGGTGTGATTCAATATAATATTAAGGAGAGTTTACAACGTTCCCTATTGTTCGTTATTGCATGGTTTACGATGTTATGACGACTATCGATCGTTTGATTTATTTCTGAAAGATGGAACGTCAGAAATGTCTGTTATAGAAAATTTTTCAGAGCGACATAATATAAAAGTAACGTGTTTTGTTAGGGAGGTATAATGTGACAAATCCGGTCACCATTGTTGCAACTCGTACTAGATTATTTGGGAAGTCCAAAAATATTGGAGGAATGGAGAATTACTGCTTAGCATTTATTGATGACATGAGTTTCATGTCTCCGATCATAGTTGTTGACGCTAGTGGCACATATTTAGTGGAATCGGGGTTATATAAAAAAATTGGTAAAGAAAGTGCTAGTTATAATGCATACACACTAACTATTACCGTTGGCTTTAGGGTTCTTTTTCAGTTGTTTAAAAACTCAAATACTGTTGTTTATTCTTTTGGCTATGCTGGTATTCTGGTTTCTTTAGCTAAAGCTTTTGGTTTATATAGTAAAACAAAACTTATAGTTGCGCTGTTTGGACTTGAATCTGTTGATAAATCGAAATCAAAAAAGACGGTATTTGTTAAAATGCAGCACTTTTTGGGGGTTCGAAGTTTTTTAGGGTCCAATATATTAAAAAAGTGCTCCTTGTATCTTACGGAACATGAAAATCATCATATGGATTACATTAAAATGTATCCTTTTTTACTAGGAAGGACTTATTTATGTCTGCCAGATCCTATTGAAGTGCCGAAAGCCGAATACGTGGAGCGGATAGTTGAAAATCGCTGGGAAAGTTTGAATTCTAGTCGACAAGTGAAATTTATTACAGTTGGACGCGATTCTTCGTCCAAAAGACGTGATATTTCGATCGAATTATTCAAGGTGTTAAGAGTCGGATTGCGTGAATTTGGATTCAATTGTAGCTTTAGCATTTGTGTTTCGGAAGCGTCGCAACAGTTATTGACGTATTGCGCTCTATGTGACGATTGCGAAGTTATTGTCGGTGCTTCCAACGAAGAGCTAACTGTCCTTCGAAGTAGCTCTCATTTTTCTATTTCTACCTCAGATCAAAAAGTTCCGCTGCTTGCTGTGTTGGAAGATATGGCTCAAGGGGTGATCCCAGTTTCAACAGACGATTTGGGTGGTTCTCTTACTGATAAGTCGTCGTTATTGATTCGGGATGACTGGCAAAGTCACGCGATTGACCTGTTAGATATTATTTCAGATAAACAACAGTATGCAGCTAAAGCCAAGGCGGCGCATGCTGGCTCTAAAGAATTTAGTCGAGATAAGTTTAAGGCCATTTTATCTTCGTTGATAGTGAACTATCATTACGTAGATGAGGGGGTTAAATTATGAGCAGATTCACGGTTCCGGGTAGGAGCGTGTTGTTGATATGTTCAAAGGTGACTAATTCTGATGGGGTAGGTAGGTTAGCTATTTCATTAAGAGCTTGTTTTACTGATGCGGGCTATAGCGTAGAACTCTTAACTGCTGAAGAAAAAAGTATAATAGGTAAGGTACAGACTATCTGTCGAAAGTATTGGATGAGCCATCTTTTTGACATTATGTTTATGATTGTTTCTGAGATATTACGAGTGACATTTTATCGGTCTTATATAACTGTATCGCCATCAGTGGTTTGTGCCTTTGGAACCGATCAAATTCATTTTTCTAGTTGTCATCTGCATTCCCTCTTAGTTGCAAATGAGCGTTGGAAGCTGTTTTTTTCTCCTCGCAACTTAAGTTATGTATTGATTGAGTACTGCCAGTACAAGTTTTGTAAGCACGCAATATTCATTTCTCATCAGGAAAAGTGTCAATTTGAAATGTACTATGGGCATAGATCAAGATTAGCTACAGTGATTCATCCAGTGTTGTCAGAGATTGCATTTAAAAAAGGGCATGTTGATCAGTTATTTGGATCCAATTTTTTTGAAAAAAAAGTTAATCGTTGTTTATTTATCGGATATAACTTTAGAATCAAGGGTTTGAGTATCGCGCAAATGGCCTTGCGCAATACGGACTATATATTGGATATAATTGGTCAAGACAAAAGATATAAAAATGATTGTGAATCTAGTAACGAATCGTTTTTGGGCTCTATAATCTTTGATGAAATTGATTGGAGCAGTTACGGGTTTTTCATATTCCCAAGTCATTCCGATGCTTATGCCTTCGTCGTTCAAGAAGCGGTTCGCAATGGGCTCATACCGATCTGTTCCTCTCAAGCGGGCGCGTCAGAAGTTTTATATAATAGTGGCCTGACTGAATGTGTTATCAAACAAAATACGCCTGTGATGCCAGCAGAATTTCCAGAAATAGCTAGTAGTTATGCTTTATGTTTATCGCGTTGGAACAAATTATCTCGGCGGCCTAAAAACTATGATGTCTCTACATCAGATATTTATAGTACCGCCGATTATAGTACCCGTATTTTAGGAGCCCTAAATTTAAAGAAGAGAGGATGGTAGTAGCATGAAAAATATATTAGATATAAACATCGAGGAACACAAAGTTGTGCTTGGTAAAATGGCGGATCTCAATGAAGATGTAAATGTCGCAGCAACCCTAATGGCTGAGGCTGTGCTAGCAGGAGGTACGATTATCTTGTGTGGTAATGGCGGTTCAGCCGCGGACTGTCAGCATATTGCTGCAGAGTTCATGGGCAGATTTCTTCTTGATCGCGATCCTATTAGCTCATTAGCTCTAACCACTGACTCTTCAGCACTGACTTGTATCAGTAATGATTATAGCTATGACGATGTCTTCGCCCGACAATTAGCTGGGTTGGGGAAAGCCACTGATTGTCTAATTGGAATATCGACATCTGGCGATTCTAGTAATGTGTTAAAGGCAATTGTTACGGGGAACCGTATCGGTATGAGCACAGTTGGATTGTTAGGTAGGGATGGAGGGGAAATTGCAAGTGTGTGTAAATCAAGTATTGTTGTTGGGAGTAACTCCACAGCAAGAATTCAAGAGATGCACATTTTAATAGGCCATACTTTAGTGGGGATGGTTGAGGAACTTATAACAGGTGCTAACTCTTGATGGTTCCTGAAGACAAAGCCATTTTTGTAGTTGGTGACATTATGCTGGATACCTATTGGAATGGGCGAGTCTCGCGCATATCCCCTGAAGCGCCTATCCAAGTTTTGAATCATACTGATACGACCGACGGATTAGGCGGTGCTGCGAATGTTGCTCGAAACTTAGCTCATGCTGACTTTCATGTGCGTCTTTTTGGAATTATTGGTGACGATGCAGCTGGTGCTGCTGTAAGACGCTTAACCGAAAAAGCAGGTATTGGTAATTGTTTAGTTCAAGACGAAAATGAAAGAACTATCCAAAAGTTAAGAGTTGCTTCAAATGGGCACCAGATTGTTAGAGTTGATTTTGAATCCCAATTCACGGCTCATTCTGCGCAAAAAATCAGTAATCAAGCGATTTCTGAGCTAGACAATTGCTCACTTCTCATACTTTCTGATTACGCCAAAGGTACTTTAGCCAACGTAAAAAAATTAATAGAGGAGGCTAACCGGAGGCAAATTAAGGTCTTGGTAGACCCGAAAGGAGATAGTTTTGATAAGTATTGTAATGCAACGGTTCTCAAGCCAAATAAAGTTGAATTTGAATTAATTGTTGGAAATTGTGATAGCTATGCTGAAATGGTGAGTAAGGGCGAAATACTGAGGGACAAGCTCAATTTGAAAGCGCTACTGTTGACTCTTTCTGCAGAAGGAATGCTCCTCTTAGAAAAGGGTAAAGAGCCGCTGGTAGTGCCAGTTATAAAACGTGATATTGCTGACGTAACAGGCGCGGGTGATACTGTTATTGCTTGGCTGGCTAGAGGGCTGGTTAGTGGTAAAAATATATCTGAATCGGTCATCAGGTCAAATGTTGCAAGTTCTATAGCTGTGTCAAAGCTGGGTACCAGTGCGGTTTCACTTTCTGAAGTTATCTCCTATGAAAGGTCAAACCTAAGCAACTCAGCACCATTGGGCTTATCAGAGTATGTTGCGCTCTGTAAGTCTGCCGGTGAAACGATAGTATTCACTAATGGTTGTTTTGATATTTTACATGAGGGTCATGTGAAGTATTTACAAGAAGCTAAGGCGCTGGGTGACAGGCTTATTGTAGGCGTCAATGATGACGCATCGGTTAGGTTGTTAAAAGGTGATTCGAGACCAATCAATTCGGTCTCGAGCCGAATTAAGATACTAAACGCATTATCCTCGACAGATTTTGTGGTTGCTTTTAGCGCTGAAACGCCAATTGATCTGATAACTGAAGTAAGCCCGGACATTTTGGTGAAAGGCGGCGATTATCAAGATAAACTAATTGTTGGCAGTGACTATGTTGTAGAACGAGGCGGAACCGTACAGATAATTGATTTTCTAGAGGGATTCTCTACATCAAATATAGTAGATGCTGTGAAGTTGTCTCACAGGTAACGTGCATTCTTATGAAAACCGTATTTTTGGATAGAGATGGCGTAATTAATAACGACACTGGATATGTGGGTAAATGGGATGACTTCTTTTTCTTACCTGGTGTCATTGGCGCACTGGATATTTTAACCCAAGAGGGCTACAGGGTTATCGTTGTGACTAATCAATCAGGCATTGCTAGGGGCTACTATAGTGAAGTTGATTATTTGCGGCTGGAGCGGAAGATTGATAAATATTTAAGATCAATTAATATTTTTATTACTGCGACATATTACTGCCCACACCATGTTGACGGCTCAGTGAAAAAATATTCGATCAACTGTGATTGTCGTAAACCATCGCCAGGTATGTTGATTCGTGCCTCTAAAGATTACAATTTTGACTTTTCTCAGGCTACTATGATTGGTGACAAGAATAGTGATATGCAGGTTGCGCAATCGGTTGGTATACCTAATAGATATTTTATAGATTTATCCATGAGCGCCGATGAGGAAAGTTATAAATCGAGTACTATACGATTTAGATCTTTACTGGACAGTGTAAAATTTTTAACTAAAGGCTGTTAGCTTGGTTCAAAATCCTACGTTATGATCATAGTAACATATATCTCTTAGTAACTATTTATTCGCAAATATAAATTCTAAATCAGTTTTTCTGCGGAAATTCAATTGCTTATTGTAGGCTATGGCGAACAAAAATAAACAGATCAGGAATGAAGATGAGAAATCGGTCAATTATAGTTACGGGATCTTCTGGGTTTGTCGGCTCAACCCTTTCTCCATTGTTAAAAAATATTCATAATACATTTGGGATTGACACTGCGCCCTCCGTAAACACTAATATATTAAATAACATCGCTGAATTTTCGACTGATCGTTTGTCAGAAAAGTTAAAAGAGCAGGACCTTTATATAGTTAATCTTGCTGCAGCCAGATTTGATTTTGGCGCTAAGGCTAACGATTATTTCGAAATGAATGTGGCTGATCATCAAAAATTTTTAGATAGATTAGATGGTTTAAACATCCAAAAATTTGTACATGTGAGCTCCGTAGCGGCTATCGATGGACGCACTATTCCCTATTGTGACAGTTTAAACTGTGATGACGCTTATCGCTCCACCAAGTTTCTTCAGGAAGATCTCATTAGACAATGGTGTAAGCGGAAAGACATAGAATTAGTGGTTCTTTACCCATCTGCAATTTTTTCTCACGAGCAAAGGTCAGACACTAATATTGGTAAGATGCAAAAATGGTCAAGATTAATCCCATTTATACCGCTTATTAATGTCAGGAAAAGTCTCACATTCTTACCGAATTTTTGTGATTTTATAATTCAAGCTGTTTCTGGAAATCTAGCTGCCGGAAATTATCTAACTATTGAGAGACCAGTTTTTACTGTAACAGAAATGATTAAAATTCTTTCTGGTAGAGAGTGTTTGGTACTGAGAATTCCTTTTTTTAAGCAGTTTTTGAGGGCTGTCGCTGGGCTGTTGTTTGTGTTCGGTGGATTTGGTAGGTTTGATCTTAAGTTAACTCCCAACCGCGTGACTAAGCTCTTTAGTGATACTTCCTTTGAGCATGTTAGTGGGCGACATATAGATACGCTTTTGTATAATAAGGATACGGAAACTGATTTGCGAGACATATTGATAGCAATGAGTGGCGTGCGTATGTAACTCGAAAAAAACCAAATTGTTACGTTTTAATATTGAGTTGGAGGTTGACGAAAGATATCAATAGTTTGATTGTTACCGCTTATTCCATGGCTGCTTATCGATGTATTTTTCGCAAAAGAGGTGGTGGCCACTCAAACAGCAATCTAATTTTTACTGACAAGAATCTGTAATAACAATATTAGCATTACATTTTCAAGACCTAGCTAATGAATGTGAAAGTTAATCTGTCCAAGTAACATCGGTCAGCTTTTAAATTTTTAAACTATAAGGATAACTAAAATGCGACAAAAATTATTATTAACGGGAGGTGCCGGTTTTATAGGGCATCATGTATTAGCTCACCTACTTAGACACACTGACTATGATATTTGTTGCTTAGATAGATTAGATTTTTCAGGAGATTTAAATAGAATAAAGACTATTCTCAATGCGTTTGATGATGAAACTAAAAAAAGAGTCAGTATTGTCCATCATGATTTAAAGTCTGAACTTAATGGTTATGTGGCTGACCGCGTTGGGGACATTAATGTAATTTTGCATTTAGCCGCAGGCTCTCACGTTACGCGATCTGTGGAATTTCCAGTAGAATTTATAAATGACAACGTTATTGGTACAACAAATCTCTTAGAGTATGCCCGTAAGCTACCAAATTTGGACCGAATGATTTACTTTTCTACAGACGAAGTATTTGGTCCTGCCGTTGATGATGTTCCTTTTACAGAATGGGACCGATTCAATCCTTGCAATCCTTATTCAGCATCTAAAGCTGCGGCTGAAGACATCTGTATCGCATATGAAAATACTTATAACCTTCCGATTTTTATAACACATACAATGAATGTATATGGAGAAAGGCAGAGCCCCGAAAAGTATATTCCAATGATCATTAGGAAAATTTATGACGACGAAAAAGTAACGATTCACCATGACAGTAAAACTGGCGCGATCGGGAGTAGGTGCTACCTTCACACAACAGATGTTGCCGATGCCTTGTGCTTTTTGTTGAAACTAGAGCGGCCAGAACTTCCTGCGGGATCTCGAGGAGGCAGATGTCCTAAATTTAACATATCATCAAATGATGAGCTTGATAATTTGCAAGTAGCTCAATTAGTTGCGAAAGCTATGGGAAAAGAGCTGCGCTATGACTTAGTTGACCCAAATATTGACAGACCAGGACATGATTTCAGATATTCAATCTCTGGGGATTATCTTCGCTCACTGGGCTGGGCTAAAAAGATTAATGTCGACGAGGGGATATCAGATATTGTGCGTTCCACAGTAGGAAGTTATGAAAACGGTTGACTTTACTATAACAATAAGCGTCTTTATTTAGGGATTAATTCTGCATCAAAAAATTAAACTTTCTTTAACTCTAATAGGGAAACTTATTTATGACTAAGTCGTTAAATCAAATAACACAGCTTGAATATGACATACCTAATCCATTAGACGATTCTGCGGAGATTCAAGATTTTCTGAAGAAAAATATAGGTAAAAAAGTAATCGTTGTGCAAGGGCTCGGTTTCGTAGGAGCCGTAATGTCATTGGTTTGCGCTAATGCTTTAACGGAGGAATATGCAGTTATAGGTATCGACCTTGCAAATGAAAACACTTACTGGAAAATTAAATCTATTAATGATGGTATTTTTCCATTAATAGCAGATGACCCAAAAATAGCTGAATTCTTCGATAATGCGAAATCGAAAGGAAACCTTTTTGCGACTTATGACCCAATAGCGTATAAATATGCTGATGTAGTGATAGTAGATATTAATTTGGATGTCCAAAAAAAGTCTCACGAAAAAGGTGGATTAAAGGACTTTGATGTTAATTTAAATGGTTTTAAAGCCGCTATTCAATCTATCGGTAGGAACTGTCGAGATGATGTTCTCGTTTTAGTTGAGACTACTGTCCCACCTGGGACTTGTGAACAAGTGGTCAAACCAATAATTGAAGAAGAGTTAGTTAAACGAGAGCTTTCTCTAAAAAAATACCGACTTGGGCATTCGTATGAGAGGGTAATGCCGGGGCCTGATTATATCGATTCCATCCGAGAGTTTCCCCGCGTGTATGCAGGCATTAATGAACTTAGCGCGGACGCAGTTGAGGAGTTTTTAAAAACAATTATAGATATATCAAAATGTGATCTTACTAGGCTTGACCATACTAATGCGACTGAGATGGCCAAGGTTCTCGAGAACTCTTATCGCGCTATGAATATAGCATTTGCGGTAGAGTGGTCCAGATTTGCTGAGGAGGCTGGTGTTGATTTATATGCAATGGTCAACGCTATTAGGGCTAGGCCAACTCATGCCAATTTGATGTATCCTGGCATTGGTGTAGGTGGTTATTGCTTAACGAAGGATCCTTTGCTTGCAAGTTGGGCACGCAAATCTCACTTTGGGTCAACGTCAGGTCTTGAAATGAGCATTAATGGCGTATCTGTAAATGACCAAATGCCGAAGTTTGCTTTCAACCGCCTTGTTCAAGTATTCGGTGATCTCAGTGGTAAAAAGGTTACTTTTCTGGGTGTGTCGTATCGGGGAGATGTTGGTGACACTCGTTTTACTCCAGTAGAGCCTTTAGTGGAAATGGTTCGTGAGACTGGAGCAGAAATAGTATTACATGATCCGTTTGTATCATATTGGGAAGAGCAGAAGTGTAATGTTGACTCCGATTTAAATACTGTGCTTGATTCAACTACTGATCTAATAGTTGTGTCTACGGGCCATAGTCAATACAAGCTAGAATCAACTATTAATAAATTGATGGCATTAAACCCGGCGTTAATTTACGACACTATCGGCTTGTTCGATAAAGAGCAGCTATTGATTTTACAAAGTAAACACAAAGTATCCGTCCTAGGGCGTGGTGATCTAAAGTAATTATTTCGAGGTAAAGTATGAAGGAAGTATTGGTATTAGGCGGTGGCGGATTTATTGGTAGAAATATTGTGGAGTTTCTCGTAAATAGGGGAGATTGTAATGTTACTGCAGCCGATATAAAAGAAGGCTCTAATTGGGGCGAAATCTCTAAGGATGAGAGTAGACGCGATCGTTTCAAGGCTGTACTAGCAGATTTCACTAACATTTCTGCTTTTGATAACCTAAATCAAAGTTTTGATGAGGTTTATATGTTGGCCGCTGTTGTTGGTGTTAATCGAACGTTAAAGTTCCCCCAAGATGTTATTAGAATAAATACGCTTTTAACGATGAATACTCTGGATTGGATATCCCGAAATCCTATTAAACGATTATTGTTTGCTTCATCCAGTGAAAATTATGCAGGCACGTCTGATTTATTCAATACTGAGATTCCTACTGCGGAAGATGTACCTTTATGTATTGGAGATGTAAAACATCCTCGTTGGACCTATGCGATGACAAAAATGCATGGCGAATCCGCTTTTATACACTCAGCTGAGACATATAATTACGAATGTACCGTTGTTCGGTATCAAAATATTATTGGCCCTGAAATGGGCTTTGGGCATGCAATCCCGCACATTGTTGAGCGCTTCGTTAAGGGTGAACAGTCTTCATTTAAAATCTATGGTCATGATCAGACGCGAGCATTTTGTTATATCGATGACGCTGTTATCGGCACAGTGGGTGCTATGGAGAGTGATAAGGCAGCGGGTGAGATTTATCATATTGGTAAGCAGGACGAAATCAACATGGAAACTCTGACTACCTATATAGGTGAGCTAATGGACTATACCGGGGGGTATGAGGCAGCAATGACTTACCCAGGTTCGGTTGCAAGACGTTGTCCCAACATCGACAAAGCAAAGTCACACTTTGGTTATTCACCCAGTATTGACTGGAAGAAAGCTGTTAGTTTGACTACTGATTGGTACCGTGCCTTTTTTACTTCCGGTCAATCTCCCCAGTCCGGTGGTTTTGAAACTCCAGAAGCTGTTTTGGCTAAGGTGAAAAAGTAGTGAAAAGATTTTTAGACGTTGTTTTTAGTTTTTTGGCGTTAGTGGTTCTGGCGCCGTTCCTACTCCCGGTAGTCGTTATTTTGAGGTTTACGGGAGAAGGGGAGGTTTTTTATATTCAGGAGCGCGTTGGTCGTGGGAGTAATTCGTTCGGCTTATATAAATTTGCGACAATGTTAAAAAATAGCCCAAACATTGGTGCGGGTGAAATAACAGTTCGAGGGGATCCTAGAGTGCTTCCCTTTGGACAGTTTCTTAGAAAAACAAAGTTAAATGAATTACCTCAATTGTGGAATATTTTTATCGGCGATATGAGCGTGGTTGGTCCCAGGCCTATGGTTCTAAATACGTATGCCCATTATCCGGAGAAGGCGCGTCAGAAATTAAATACGATTAGACCCGGGTTGACGGGTA
>Ga0206129_10002070_pt1 | contig 25681 bp, 17 predicted proteins | sample Helgoland_Spring_8_FD_148616 | JGI IMG/M metagenome (GOLD analysis project Ga0206129, IMG submission 148616) | Pelagic subsurface seawater microbial communities from Kabeltonne, Helgoland, North Sea - Helgoland_Spring_Bloom_20160502_2 | ecosystem: Environmental > Aquatic > Marine > Epipelagic ...
TGTCAATTCGGGAACCATGCCGATACGACAATCTCGGCGGCGGTAGGTTCTCTGGCTCCATCATAGGGTCCCGCTCAAAAGTCACCTCCACCCATGACGATTGTCACCTTCCGAGCAGGGAATACCCCCCTTCTTGAGGTCACCGTTGTGCCCACCAAAAGACCTCGCCATGACCCAACCTGTTCCCTCCGCCCCCAACGTTCCGAAGGCTTCCCTCAACACCTCGGACACCGTTGCATCGCGTGACCAATTGGTCGATCTGCGCAGCCCTTACTTCTTCAAGTTGGACCACAAGGCCCCTGCGCTGCCTCACCAGCCCGGCACCGTCATCTTGGATTTGGAAGACGGTGTCTGCACCTGCGATAAAGCCCCGCGGCGCAAGGCCATTCAAGCTGTCCTTTCCCAACCCATCCCGAAAGGGGTCAGCATCCTGATCCGCTGCCACGGCATGGACGATGCAGGCGGTCTGCTCTTGGACCTCGATGAGGTGGCCCACCCAGCCGTCAGTGGATTCATCCTGCCCATGTCGAGTCGGGTTGACGAAGTGGAAGCCTTTGACGATTTGCTGACCAGCAAGGAAGAAGACCTGGACCTGGCCAAGGGGCACTTCGCCATCCACCTCTTGATCGAACTGCCAGAAGCCTATCTCGACCTCGCCGATTTGGCCCGCGCATCCGGCCGAATCGCCTCGATCATGTTTGGCCGTGAAGACTTCATGACGCGCTTCCCTACTGGCGGCGCCCAAGCCGCTGACCTGGCCGAAGCCCACATCCCTTTGGTAGCGGCCGCCCTGGGCATACCTGCCATCGCTTCACCCTTCTGCGCCGTCAAAGACCCCAAAGGATTTGAGCGGAACTGCCGGCGGACCCGCGCATTGGGATACACCGGAACCTTTACGGTTCATCCCAGCCAGCGCCCTGTGGCCGACGCCACGTATGGACCCTCTGCCTTGGACGTACAATCGGCCAGAAAACTCATCGAAGGCTCCACCGGCTCCCAACTGGTCCGCATGAATGGCTGCCTGGTTGGCCCCCCTATGCGCAAGCGCGCCCAAGGCCTGTTGGACACCGCGGCGGCCCTGAGCGATTCAGCATCTGAAGCCCCGGTGGGCCCTAAAGTCACTGTACCCAGCAGCACAGGCCGCTTCCCCCGCTACGGCGTCGACACCTCAACCACCCAAGTCGGCTCCATCTTGGAGAGCCCACACGCTTACACCATGGACGAAGGATGGAGGGCCAAGTGGTTCGCCCACTTCCCGACCAGTGACGCCGTCCTGACTTCGGAACCGGCCGCCCAAGCGGTGGGCTTTGACGAGCGGCCTTTGCCGTTTTCGCTGCTGCTCAATCTGTGCCTCTGCCTTTCGGTCGAGCCTTTTTCGCAAACGTGCCGCTTCCATTTGGGGCTGCGCGATGCCCGCCAAATCGCCGCCGTTCGCATGGGCGATACAGTGCGGGCCCGCATCCGCGTCGAAGCCTTGCGCAATACCTCCACCGGCGATGCCGCCGTAATCGTCACGACCCACATTTTGGAGAACCAGCGCGGCGAAGTGGTTTTTGCCCTGACCAAGGACAGCTACTACGCGGCCATCCCCGGCCTCGAAGGCCGCGCCGAACAAGACCGTTCTGGCGCCGATCACGCCGCCTTTGACGCCGCCCTTTCTGCCCAGGCCGACTCTGGCATGGGGGAGCGTACAAACAATGCCGCCTACCTCCCGCCTGCCCTCCCCGTCATCGCCGGCGAGGTGATCCTCCACCCTGCCGTGCGCCCCATCGGATGGTCCGAAAACCTGGAGCTCACCACCCTCGTGCGCAACACCCACCCCATCCACTTTGACGCCCAGCGCTATGGACGCGAAGGCATCGTGGTCTGCGGTGGCTTCGTCCAAGCCTTGGTGCAGGGCCTCGCCTCACCGGAATTCCGCCAGGTCATAGAGGAGCGGCTCGTCCACTCCTTTCACGCGGGAACGGTCATGCCCGAGGACCGCCTGGGCGCCCTCTCTCGCGTGCTCGAAATCCGCGATCTCGGCGATGGTACCGAGGAAGTCGTGGTCTCGACCCTTGGTCTGATCAACGTAGACGTCGAGCAAGAACTCATGGGTGTGGCCATCCCCGACGCCTTGTTCGGCCCTGAAGCCGTGAAGCCCGCCGTCCTGCGCGCCATGTGCACCGAGCACTGCCCCGTCCTGGAGAACCGCATCGCCCTGCGCGCCGTCCGCGTCTTACGCCGGCTCAAGGCGTGAGGCAGTAGACACGCGCCATCCAATCCGGCGCCACCGCATCAGATGGCTTTGGCAGACTCCAAATCGACGCAGCATTCAAGGTCCGTATCTGGGGAAGTCCTGAACCCTTCGGAGACGAGCAAGTCAGAAAGATCGGTGTAGAAGCGTTCTACCTCTGGGGTCGGATTGACATGGCGCAGATGTGCTATGCGGCCTTGGAGTTGACGGACGAAGGCCAGGTCGGGACGCACCCCATGGTCACCGTCAAAGCCATTGCGGGCTGCAGCCTCTGAAATTCCGTGCTTCCGCCAATGGTGAAGCATGGCGCGCACCTGTCGGCGGTATGGACGGGGCACATTGACCGCTGGAACCCCTATCCGCTCGCCAGACAGCACCAACCCCGTCACTTCCCGCCGCATGGATAGGGTTTGGATCCGCGTCTTGTTGGTGTTGAGTGCAAACCCCTCCGAAAGGAGAATCATCTCGAGCTTGGGCAGCGCCCGATCCAGCGCCGCACGGCTGGACGCACTCAACGTAATGTCGTCCACGTAGCGGCTGTACCGGCAGCCGAACTGCTCGGCCAAGCCGGCTAGCCGGGCGTCAAGCCTCACTGTCACAAGGTTGGTTAGAACCGCACTGGCCGGCGATCCCTGCGGCAATCCGCCATGCAAAGTGCACAGCCTCGCAATGCTCCGCGCCATGTATTCGGAAAGCCTCAGCACCGGACCGTCTTTGAGTATGGCCTCGATTCGCGCCCGAGAGACCGAGGGGAAAAAGCCCTGAATGTCCACGTTCAGCACTGCGGACTGACCCAAGTGGACCGACGCATTGTCTACGATGCCCCGCCCCTTCACAAACCCATATACTTGAGATGAGGGCGTGAACATTTCCGAAAACAGCGGCACCAACGCCCATTGAACCAGCTTGAGGGTTCGCTTGGGCGCATCGATGTGCCGCAGCCCTCCCGACTTTTTGGGAATGGTAAAGGAGCGATAGAACCAAGACGGGTCGGTCAACATCGCATCAATCTGTCGTTCCTGCCACCGCCAAGGCGTCCAGCCGTCTTTCTCCGCTCGGCGCAACAACATCGCGTTGAGGAAGCGCGTGAGCGTCTGGACATCTTGACCGGTTCTGAGGTGGGTGGACAGGTGTTCTTCCATGGCGGTTGTAATCAAGGGCCGACCGGGGACTTTTCAAGCCATGCCGCAGCGGGCATTGCCGTCTTGGAAAGCGCACTTTCGCAGCCGGAAGGCTGAAAAAAAGCTTTTTGCTTTCCCTTGCGTGCGCGAAGCGAACGCGGGTGGATGAACATCCACATGCGTGCGGCGAAACACCGCACAGATTAAGTCTATTGCCGGTCGGCCCCGAAATGACAGTTCAAAATTCTGGGCGGACAAGCAAGATAGGCCGCCCTTTGCCCCCTCCCCTCCCTTCGTGGAGAACTTGTCGGCACCGGTCTGTGTGCGCACCTCAAAAGTGGCAGCAGCGTATCTTTAGAAGGCGGGAAACCTCTAAAATTCCGGCCAAAAGATGGGATTCAACATTGTACTTGTAGAGCCTGAGATCCCCACCAATACAGGCAATATTGGTCGGCTGAGTCTCGCTTCCGGATCCACCCTGCACCTCATCGAGCCCTTTGGGTTCGAGATCACCGACACCCGACTGAAGCGGGCCGGACTGGACTATTGGCAGCACCTGGAGGTCTGCACCTATGAGAGCCTCGACGCCTTCATGGACATTCACCGGGATGCCCACTTTGCTTTCCTGTCGAGTAAGGGCACACAGCCCCACTACGACATCGACTACCAAGACAACATGTTCTTGGTCTTTGGCAAAGAATCGGTGGGCTTGCCCGAAGACTTGCTGGCCGCACACGCCGACCGGCTGTATCAAATCCCCCTCTTCAGTAAGCACATCCGCAGCCTCAACCTCGCAAATGCCGTCAGCATCATCGTTTACGACGGGTTGCGCAGCTTGCGGGTTACAGGTTAACCCCCAATTCCAGGAGCAATGGATACAAGCGCTCCGTCACCTTTTCTACGCCCTCACACGTCAAGTGATTGTAGTCACGAAAAGCCGTGTAAGACAGGGAATCACGCGCCATATCCACATAGGTGATGTTGGGGTGCTCGGCAGCAGACCGCATCGCGGCCTCATAATCCCCCATCGCTTGGGGGTTGACCTGTGTGAGGTAACTGGGGTGAAGAGGGAGCTCCAACAACACCAAATGCCATCCGCTCGACTCTGCCAAGGCCACCATCCTCTCGAAGGCCCAGCGCGATACAACCGCCTCTTCGAACCAGCTCCGCTCCACCACCTTCGTCCCCATCTTAAAACCGTAGTCCTCGGCCACTGAGTCATCCCCGCAGCTCGATGACTTGGTCAGGATGCCTTGACGAAACTGAAACGAATAGAGCCACAGCCGCCAACGCAACCGCCAAGGCAATGCCCGTTCCATCATGTGATCCATCGCCAAAACCGGTCCAGATTGGCCCAGCACTGACTTGCCCCAGCCATCTTTCTGGACGCGACCCGACAACCTGCGCTCTGACAGGGGAACGAATTTGTTGGGCCACACGGTGAACACCACTGCCTTGACTTTGGAGTCCAATCCACCCGCGCGTTCAAAAGCCTCCATCCACATCCAAGACCCCACCAAATCCTGCCCAGGTTGTGAAAATCGAAACACCCGAGGCAACCGAACGTCACCCACATGACTGTCTCCAAACAACACCACGTTCTGGTTGTGTGCCGCTCGCAAGCCTGCTGTTACGTCGTCGCGCGTCCATATCTGCAGCGCCCCCCAAGCGAGAAGAACCCAAACCATAATGCCGAGAGGACGGGAAATCAAGGTGGACATCAGAAGGCGAAATAGATGAATTCCTGCGAAGCCTGCCGCAACCCGAAAAACAAGGCCAGCACCACAAGGGTCGCCTCCACCCAAGGACCGCGCCACCAACGCCTCCAGAGCCAGCGGATACCAAAGCGGAATTGCACCCACTCCAAGACCACAAACCCAACCAGAACGATCATGAACAGAGTGGACCCCAACGCGCTGAAATCAGATGGGGCCTCAGCCCCCCAATCCCTGGCGATGCGCCGGAGCACTTCCGCAGCGTGACCCAAGTTATCGGCACGAAAAAAGACCCAAGCGAAGCACACCACACCAAAGGTCCACAACGCACGGGGCACATCCGACCAATGCCATACCCGCTCGGGGCGGCGGTTTCCTCCGGTGAGAAAAAGCGGCACAAAACAAACGGCATGCACCGCACCCCAAGTCACAAATTTCCAATCGGCACCGTGCCACAGTCCGCTGACCAGAAAAACCACCGCCACATTGAACACAGCCCGACCCCGCCCTTTGCGGGAACCGCCCAAAGGGATATAGAGGTAATCGCGAAACCACGTATTGAGCGACACATGCCAGCGGCGCCAAAACTCCCCAAGGTCACGCGAGAAATAAGGGAATCGAAAATTCGACCGCAGCCGAATCCCAAAGAGCCTAGCCGTGCCAATGGCGATGTCCGAATACCCACTGAAGTCGCCATAGATCTGCACAGCAAAAGCAACCACACCTATCACCATGAATGGACCGGACCAACCCGTTTCCCCAAAAGCCACATTCGCGTAAACCGCAGCAGAATCTGCAATCACCACCTTTTTAAAAATCCCCCAGCATATCAACCGCCACCCCATGCGAATGGACGTGGCTGAAACGGTCCGAGGACCCCTCATTTGAGGCAACAGACGCGTGGCCCGTTCAATGGGACCCGCAACGAGTTGAGGAAAGAACGCCACATAGGTCGCAAAAGCCACAAGGTCACGGCAAGGTTCCATCCGCTTGCGGTAGACATCGATGCTGTAACTCAACGTTTGAAACGTATAGAAGCTGATGCCCACAGGAAGAATGACCTGCACAGTCATGGGGTCCATCGCTACCCCCACACCCGCCCATGCCGACACCCACTGGTCGACCAGAAATCCTGCGTACTTGAACCAGCCAAGCATCCCGAGGTTGAACGCAAGCGACACCCCCAACCAAGCCTTCCGCCATCGTTCTGATGGGGTCCGTGACAGCTGAACACCCACCAAAAAATCCACCACTGTGGAACCGGCAATCAGCAGCAAAAAGCGCGCGTCCCACCAGCCGTAAAAAAAGTAGCTCGCCACCAACAGCACCACATTTTGCCACTTCCAATGGCCACGCAGCACCCAAAAGAGCACAAGGACCACAGGCAAAAACACCCAAAATGCGGTAGAGACAAAATGCATGGAAACGTGAATGTCGCGCACAACATGCAACGAAGCTCCGGTCTCGGTTCAAAGTGTTCCTCGCGCCTGACGCTCACACACTTTACATAAGCATCATGTAGCCCGTGCATGTCAGTCGCAGAACACGCGCTAGCTTCGCGCCCTTTTTCCAGCGCCACCGAACATGCGGATTGCCCTCTTCAACTTCAAACAGACCGTCGACTACCGCCTTGAGGTTCTGAGCGGATTGACCGTCGCCATGGCCTTGATCCCCGAGGCTGTCGCCTTTGCTTTGATCGCAGGACTGAGTCCACTTACCGGACTCTACGCGGCCTTTGTGGTGGGCTTAGTAGCGAGCGTCCTTGGAGGGCGCCCCGGCATGATCAGCGGTGCTACCGGCGCCATTGCAGTGGTGCTCGCCGAACTGGCACTCTCACACGGACCAGAGTACATTTTTGCCACCGTCATCCTCGCAGGACTCATCCAAGGTGCCGCTGGCTTCATGCGCCTAGGCAAGCTCATGCGCTTGGTGCCCCAGCCCGTCATCTTTGGTTTTGTCAATGGCCTGGCCATCATCATTGGGGGAAGCCAACTCTCACAATTCCAAAACGATGAAGGGCACTGGCTGGCTGGGACCGATCTCGCGGTCTTCGGCGCACTCGTCCTGGTGGCCATGGCCATTATCGCCTTCCTGCCCAAGCTGACCAAGGCTGTACCCGGCGGGCTCACGGCCATATTGGTCATCTTCGGATTGGTGACCCTCTTGGGCATCGACACCAAAACAGTGGGCGATTTGGCCAGCATTCAAGGCGGCTTCCCTCCCTTCCACATCCCCCAAATTCCTTTTGACCTCGAGACGCTGATGCTGATCGCACCCTATGCCTTTATCGTAGCTGGAGTTGGCCTGGTCGAAAGCTTGCTCACCCTCAATATTTTGGACGAAATCACCGAAACGCGAGGTCAAGGCAACCGCGAATGCGTGGCCCAAGGAGCCGCAAACGTCTTGAGTGGCTTGTTCAGCGGCATGGGCGGTTGTGCCATGATTGGCCAGTCCCTCATCAACGTCAGTTCTGGGGCCCGGGCCCGTTTGAGCGGCATCGTGGCAGCGGTCATGCTGTTGGTCTTCATCCTCTTCGGCGCCCCCCTCATCGAGAAATTGCCCATGGCTGCCTTGACCGGACTCATGATCATGGTCGCCATCGGCACTTTTGAATGGGCTTCTCTCCGAACCTTCCGAAGAATGCCCACCTCGGACGTCATCATCATGGTGCTCGTCACCGGCATTACCGCCGTTCTGCACAACCTCGCCCTTGCCGTCCTCATTGGCGTCATTGTAGCGGCGCTGGTCTTTGCCTGGGACAACGCCATCCGCATCCGCGCCCGCAAGCACATCGATGAAAAGGGTTGGAAACACTATGAGCTCTTTGGCCCCCTCTTCTTTGGCTCGACCACGGTATTTCAGGAGAAGTTCGATGTCCAAGGGGACCCTGATCACGTCGTGTTGGACTTCGCGGAGTCTCGGGTATCCGACATGAGCGCCATCGAAGCCGTCAACAAAATCACCGCCCGTTATGCCGCCGAAGGGAAGACGGTCCACCTGCGACACCTTTCCTCAGACTGCCGCAGACTGCTCGACCGAGCCGATGCCATCATCGAGGTCAACCACTTCGAAGACCCTACCTACAAGGTCGTAACAGACGCCACAAAATAATTTTTGAGTCAAAACAGATGATGTCATTGCCGCAAGGCCATGGCGTTTTATCTGATATCAAAAAGCCCGGCTTAGCCGGGCTTTTCTATGACGAGAAATCAAAATCCTCCTTGGACCGAATTCAGATGCGATGACCGTCAATATCTGATGTCACACTGCACAGAACGTAACCTGTGCAATGGAACAAAATCAATGTCTTGCTTTTCGAGTCGCCTGATACAACCCGGTAACGCTCAGCAAAGTACGCAAATAAGTAAGACAAATCCTACAAAGAAGGTAATTATGCTCCTACAAACGCTTCTGATGGCCCCCTGAATTCGTTTTTGAGGCCCAATAAAGGATTTGGTTCACAGCCCTCCGCTCGAAAGAATTCGCCTCATGTTCCTCAGCATCAAACATCTTTTCTGAAATTCCTCCTGTCTAAACACCACATCATGCGATTCCTATCCTTCCTCCTCGTCTTGATCTTCGGACTTCAAGCCACGCTGACTTTGGCACAAGACTGCAATGGCGCCGACCATACGGTTCTCGCAGGCAACCTTTACTTCAACCCTGCTGACTTGACCATCTCCGTTGGTGAAACTGTCGCTTGGGTCAATGAAGGCGGGTTCCACGATGTAAACGGCAACATCAGCGCCATATCCGGCGAGAGCTTTGGCAACCCAGAAGCCTTCTCTCTCCCCACCGTCACAGGAGAAGCTGCGGGAGTCTGCATGGGAACCCACACCTTCACCGTGGCCGGCACATACAATTATGACTGCAGCGTAGGCAGCCACGCTACCAATGGAATGGTCGGTACAATCACCGTTGAAGCCGCTGCAATGGGATGCAACGACGACCTGGCCTGTAACTACGACAGCACAGCCACAAGCAATGCCGACTGCCAGTACAACGATGACACATTTGACTTCAGCGAAGGATTCTGGCTGGTCCCCATCAACGCCCTGAACCCTGATCTAGATTGTGACATCCAGCCTGCAGTGGGCACCATTACCTCTGTGGTCGACGCAGAAGGCGCACCTGTCACCGTTGTGGTCGACGCCGCGCTCGAAGCTTACATCAACGGTGCCGTTGCCGACGGCCTCCTTTCCTCTCTCCAGGCCATCCTGCTGCTCTCAGCATTGGAACAGGCCACCTTCTCTTTCTGTGGCAACACCATGACGGGCATCGCGGGACTGAATACCATCGTTTCCGAATGGAATGGGCAGTCCTGGTCGCTCGGAGACCTGGGCCTCAATCTGGCTCCCGTGAGTACCCTCGCCGACGGTTGTGGCGATCCAGACGCCTTGAACTTCGACCCTTGTGTCAACCCAGACAACACCCTGTGCGAATACAGCGCGATCGCCTGTAGCGACCCGCTGGCATGCAACTACGACAGCACTTCTACAGGGACCGCGGATTGCAATTACTTCGATACCTCACTGTTTACACTGGGAGAAAACGACTTCATCGGCCTGGTCGATGACGAGGATTGCGAAACCGGTTATCCCGGCGCCTACTCCCTTCCCGTACCTCTGGCCCAAGACAGCACCGGCGGCCCCCTCTACTTTGTCCTCTTCCCGGACGTAGAAAGCTTCCTTGTAGAAAATGGATTCGAAATCGCTGCGCAAGACATCGCCACCGTCTCCTTAAGCGTGTGCGACACCGTCATGAACTACAACTCACTGGTGATTGGCGACACGGATTTGTACTGGGACGGCCTGGGCTTTACCATCGATTTGTATGGGTCTTTCGTGGCCCCAGGCAGCAGCTTCCCCATTGGGTGCCCCGATCCCGACGCTTGCAATTTCGATGCTTGCTCCCACCCCTTCGTCACCGACGACTGCACCTACATTGAATTGGGGGAACTCACCACTGCTGATGGAGACACCGGACTGGTGACCATGAACGAATTGGACAGCCTGACCTTTGTGGCCACGCCCGGTGACGGCCTGACTGTGGAGTGGGATTCCGAATGCGGCGAACTGATCGTTGACGGCAACACGGCCACCTTGGTGGGCCCCGAGACTGGAGACTGTGAAGTCTGTGTCGAGGTAGAAAATGCCGAAGGCTGTGAAGCGGAGTCTTGCATCATCGTGACCGTGCTTGGCGGAATTGGAGATATGGACAATATCGGATGGCAGCTCATGCCCAACCCGGCAGCCTCAGACCTCCGCGTAGTGTGGAGGGGAGCAACCACAGCCTTTGACGTGTTCGACCTCAATGGCCGCTTGGTCCAGACCACCACCTTGCAACCCGGCAGCCAAGTCCTCGACGTGTCGGCACTGCAACCTGGCCTCTACCTCGCCGGACCGCGTGGATTCGCGCCACAGCGTCTCGCCATCCAGCGCTAACACCCACCTTCTTTCCGCAACAATCTGATAAAAGGGCCGCTCAACAGCGGCCCTTTTGATTCAACACCTTCCTGGTAATGGACTTGATCTTCTCCTAAAGGGCCTGAAAGAAGGCGCCTCCTGATCGATAGCGAACCTCAAGTCCAGGAGGCCGCCAACAAACGGTGGAAGTGGTGCACTCCCTGTTCGCGTCGCGGGGAGAATCTACCCGTGGTGTAGGCACGAGATTGAATGCCAACCTGAACGGACTCCACCACCGCTTCGTCCTCGTGTTCGACTTGATCGAGGTCACCTCCTGCGCCTTGATCAAGCAGTGCAGTGTTGTAGACATAGGAGCGGAAATGCACCCTTGTCTTGTCCTTGGCGAGAGGCTCAACCAGGTTCACAGACAGCCCCCAAGGATAGAAGTTGAACATCATGTTCGGAAAGACCCAGAAGTAGAAGGCTGCAATGCGCTGCCCATACTCAGGATGACCTTCGGGCAGATCAAACACATCGACTTCGCCCCGGGCATGTGCGATTTGAAGATTGCCATGGTCGAATAAGACCGTGGTGTATTGATCATAGTCCACAGCAGCGTTCAGGTCGGGATGAACAAAGGGGATGTGGAAGCCTTCTAAGAAATTGTCGCAATACAGGGCCCAATGACCGGCCACCTCAAAGGTGCGGTCCCGCTGGGCATCGTGTTTGAATTCACCGAATGGAAGAAACCCCACCCGCTCTTCCATCGCTTGCACAACACCATCCAACGAAAAGGCAGGATCGAGGGCTGTGAACATGTGCCCTGCCCAATGCCTGATGGCAAACCGCTTCAGGTGGTCGCAAGGGCGTGGAAACCCTGCTACATCTTCGAATTCTGGCATAGAACGAAACGTACCGTCGAGGTCGAATCGGCGCCCGTGATAACCGCAGACCAATTGGCGGGCTTTGCCGGATTGCGCCACAAGCAAGTTGCCCCGGTGGGTGCAGACATTGGAGAGGCACAGCACTTCGCCATCCGGTTGCCGACTGAGAAGCAGTGGCTCATTGAGCAACCCTCCAAGCAAAGTGAGCGGTGATACCGCACCTGATTCCGGCAGGCTTGTGGGAGCATGGCCGACCCATTGCCAGCTTCGGGCAAAAACCCGCTCCTTGGACGCCTCGAACACGTCGTCGCGGGTGTAGAATTCGGCAGGAAGCGTTTCCGCCTTTCGGATATCAGGATCGACGTGGAACAGGATCATGGACGGTTTCGGATAGCGGTTCGCATGGCGTGGAGCACAAGGCCAACACCCAAAAGGGTGCCACCAAAGAGCAACACTTCCCCACCACATCCGAAAATAACCCAGACACAGAAAACTGCAGCCACTGTGCCCAGCCCCCGCGCCCTCCATTGACCTGGCTTCCCGCGTAAAAATCGCCGCAAAGCCAGTGCCGAAAGCAGGTAAGGCACCAAGGCGGACAATGTCGACAGGGTCATCATAAAAGTGAACGTTTCCACAAGGGAGTCAGAGAACCTAAACAGCAAGACGGCACAAGCCAAAACGGAAGAGATGGCCAAGCCGACCAAGGGAATGCCTGCACGGTTGCGCCGTGCAAATACCAATGGAAACAGACCATCTTCGGCCACCGCCATCGGAAATTCACCTTGGATAAACAGCCAACCATTGAGTGCCCCCATGGTGGCCATCACCGCGGCGCCGGCCATCACAGGCCGCGCGAAATCCCCCAAAAACACTCCAGCAGCATCCGCAAATGGCGCCCCCGATTGAGCCAGCGCCTCTGGCGGCAATGCCCCAATCACAGCCACCGTACCCAAGAGGTACACCACCACCGTCAACAGGGTGCCCCATAGGCTCGCCCGACCCATGTTCTGTTGCGGGTTTCGAATGCGCGCACTGGAAATCGCCGCAGATTCCACGCCGAGAAAGGCAAACAATGTCAAAGTGGTCGCCGAAGTGATGCCCGCGAGCATTCCACCCTCATACGTGCCTGCACGCCACAAGGCATCCACATCCACATACACGATCCCCAGCCCCCCCACCACCAAGAGGGGCACCACCTTGAGCACCGTCGTCACCGTTTGCACAACGGCCATTTTCCTCAACCCGGCTGAATTGACGGCGGTGAACACCACAATCAACCCAACTCCACTCAACGCCGCAGCCCATGAATGGGCCGTCAAAGCCGGGAAAAACACCCCCAAATAGCCCACGCAAGCCACCGCAATGGCCGCATTGGTGCACCAGATAGAAACCCAGTAACCCCAGGCCACAGCAAACCCAGGTAGGTCACCAAAAGCTCGACGCACATAGGCGTATGGTCCACCGGGCGCATCGGGATACAGAGAGCCCAACTGGCGAAATACCGCTGCAAGCAACACCGCGCCCAAAGAAGCGCAGCACCAACCGATCATGCCCAAGTTCCCGTACACCACCAAGCCTGCAGGGAGCAAGAAGATACCCGACCCGATCATGTTTCCCGTCACAAGTGCCGTGCTGGCCCCGAGTCCCAGTTTCCGCATACCGCAGGTTACGAAGGATTCGCCACAGCGGGCAAAGCCCGCAAAATGCCCCACGAAAAAGCCCGCTTCCGCGGGCCTTTTCTCGTAGACATTCAATGCATGGTCAACTCCTTGGCCAAACGTCAGTCACCGCCAACAATGCGGTTTTGGGCCCCTGCTCTGGATCCACATACCTGATGCGCAGGCCGCGTGATCCGAGGATTTGAATGACCTGTCCCTTGACGCGGTTTCCACGCACTTCAATCCACACCAAATCACCCACCGAATAGCGCTCCTCTTCTGACGCTGCTGGAGCTTCAGCACCATTGCTGGCTGGCGCCTCCACTTCAGGCTCACTGGTGACCGACGCGATTTTGTCGCGCACTCCGCCAAACAAGCCAGAAAGCCCCGTTGAAACCGGCTCTTCTTCATCGACTTCCTCAACCTCTGCCTCCGCTTCGCCTGCAGCCACCACTTCCTGGCCAGGAATGGCAATGCGGCAATTCCGGGTACAGGGAGCGTCTACCGACCCCAAAGCCCGGGCTGTTGCCTCCAGCTTGTATTGGTGTTCCAATTCACCCAAGGCATCGCTCGTGACATAGCTCACCAAACGGTTCTCGTTGTTGAACATCAAGTATGCCGACGAAGCATCCTTGTAATGCGGAACGCCAATCACGCGGCCTGACTCCGTGTCGACTTCGCTGGCCTTGAGCTTCCGGTGTGCCTTTAAATACTTGTACTCCAAGATCAGGTAACCGCCCTGCGTGTTCTGCAACAAGTCATAAGGCTCCGAACCCAAAGTTTCATTGACTTGGGATAGGGTCATGCCATCTTCTAGGTTGAACATACGCTCCACCGTAGTGTGATAGTTGACCACTGTTTTGGCTTCTTGCGCCACAACAAAAGGCGAGGTCATCGCCAAGGCCACAAGGGCCAGGAAGTTGATAAGTTTCATCTTGACGCTCATTTTTCGTTCACTTTGACACCGTCCACGACGATCTGAAGGGTGGCTCCACCAGCTCCATCGAGCAGCTCACACCAACTACATTCCGGTTTCTCCCCGAGCGGCGCAGGCCGCTTCATTTTGATACAGGGGTCTGTGCAGCGCGGATTGCTGCTCTTGACATAGTAATGGGTCTCGGTGTCACATGGGCAATACGAGCAGGTACTCTGTTTGTGACGCGCCAAGGGGTTGTAATTGATGGCATTGGAATCGGTACAACCGATGTAGAAACACTGGCCATTGTCGAATACCGCTTTGCGGTCATAATTAGACGCCTCGGGGTCCGTGCATCCAGTGTAGTACTCACAGCTGCCGTCTTCATCGTCGGCACCGGCATCGTAGTTCAATGCTGCCGGGTCCGTGCAGCCTGTGCAAACGACATAGTCCTCGTTGCTGCCACAAATAGTGGGCATGCTGTTCACCAAACAGGCCAATTCATGGGGCAAACCACCTTCGCTTTGGTCACTCAAAATGCTCTCCAACCGTCCTGCGCGAAAGAACAAGCGATACTTGCGCACTCCGCCTTGAAAGACGCGGAAACCATCGTTATTGACCATATTCAGGTTGATGTCTTTGACCTGCATTTCTTGCGCCGCTGTGCGCGCTTGGTAAATGTGGATTTCACAACCGTCGTCCGCTCCCATGATGTCATAAGGGAACACCCCGAGTTTGTTCTTAACCTCGAGCTTATCCATCCCAATCCTCACCGTCGCCATGTCGCGAATGGAACAGAAATAATCGGCAAGCACCTCGTCATAACGGCAACTCCCATCGTCCACATCGGCGGTAATGTTGAAGTTGACAGCGTTTCGATCGGTGCACCCCGTCGCAGGCGCTTCGGCCACGGGCGGCGTTTGAACGGTGGGCGCGGCCGAGGAACAGCCCACCAAGAGGGGGATGAACCAAAGCAGGTGCCAGCAAGTAGTTTTCATGTTGTACAATTTGTTTTTGTACGGTGAATTAATGCATTGCCCCTTCGGAAAGTGATAGGCCTGAATCAACAAAGGCCATGATTAATCCACACCCACTGCTGACAACACATGTTTACGGAAACTTCACAGATTCTGCCTTGTAAAAGCACCGTGGAAGTCGACCCTCCGGGCCTCCCCAAAATCACAGCACAGTAAGGGTTTTTAACGCAAAACGGTCACCGTTCCACAGTACTGTCTCGGACCACTGCACTGGAAGGATTTGGGCCATTCCATATCAGGAGTGTCTCCTACAAGGGTTAACCTCAGCAGCCAATTGTAAATCCCATCACCCAGAAAACGGTCCCCCTGCGTCGCCTCACCCGGGCTTCTATGGTCCGCAATCCAAGGTTCGCTGGGATCCTGGCTGTAAAACACCTCATTCCCCCACCGATCGAATACCCAGAATTCGTACTTCTTGATCAGCGGCCAGCCCCGAATCACCGGGACAAAGGCGTCGTTGATTCCATCAAATACACCATTGGTCGCAGGCGTAAACGCCGTAGGCACCCACACCTGAATCTCGTTTTCGATGGTCACCCATTCCACCTCTACATCCACGCAACCAAATTCTGTTTGAGTCTCCAGCGTTACAGCATATTCTCCTGCCCCGTCAAAGGTGTAATAGAGGGCACGGTCAAAGGCTTCCGTTCCATCGCCGAAGTTCCAAGTGTAGAACATGGCGGAGGTATCATACGGGGAGAACGAAAACGTGGTGTTGTCAAGTCCAGACCCTACTGCTCCGATGTTGAAGTCAGCAGACGGCAAAGGGTGGGCCACCAATGGATCAAGCACCAAAGTGTCCCTGCATCCATCAGGTGAAACCGCCACCACCATCGCCGGATAGACACCCGGTTCGGTCAACACCACACCGTCGGCCGGTAGGGACCCTGAATACAACCCCGAATCCAAGACCAACATGGTCATGGCTGAGTTAAAGCTCAAGTCTTGAAAATTGACGTTATGTGGAATACAGCCCGAATCAGGCCATGCCGTCACGAGCGCTTCAGCGGGAACATGAACGTCAAAGGTTCCTACAGCAGTATCGCTGCATGCGTAATCATTGGATGCCACCAAAGTGATGTCATACTCACCGGTCTCCTGCAAAGTCCAGTTGGGCACAATGCCCAAGTACGGGGGGGCCGCAGCCAACCCCAGCACATCCTCGATGTACCACTGCCCCACAATCGCCCCTTGCGAAGCGTTGGACAACATCACCGGCGCTGGCGCGCCACAGTGCGAAGACTCTTCCAATGCGAACAACGCTTGAGGGGTCGGCAAGACCGTCACAGAAATAGAATCCTGTGCCCCACAAAGCTGGTCGCTCTCGGCGGCATAGTGCACCACAAACTGAAGGATGCTGTCGGTAGGATTCAGAAAAGTGTGGCCCGGAGAGGGGCCGAGGGCTGGCGGCGAACCATCCCCAAAGTCAAACTGGTGAAAGAGCGCACCAGAGCTCGCGTTGTCGACCTGAATCACGAGAGGACTGCACCCCGCAGCTGGTTCGGGATACCAATCCAAATCAGGTGCAGGAAATACCGTCACCTGCACGGAGTCGGCATTGGCACAACCACTAAACGCCTCTTCTGTCTCAAACACAGCAGTGAAGACCCCCGGCTCGTAAAAAGTGTGCGCTACGGAGAGTCCAATGCCCAGCCCTCCATCGGAGAACGACCAAGCAGCCCAACCAGGATTTTCCGTCAGCGCCGTCAGCGTTGTGGGAGCGTCTTCACAGGCAAAAACATCGACACCACTCAAATTGATGGTCGGCGGGGCATACACTTCAACTTGCTGCTCCAGCGTATCAAAGCTGCAGCCATTCGTAGCCACCTGACGAATGGTAAAAGAACCCGGATCAGGCATGGTCAGCGTCGCAACGGGCTCATTTGAAAACCCAAAGCCCCCAAAGTCAAAAACACTTTGGGTGGCGCCCACACTCTCATCAACAGCGGTCAAGGTCAAAGGCGGACAGCCCGCACTTTGGCTGAGTGTAAAAAAGGCCGTGATGCTGTTGGGCAAAATGGTCAAAGACACCGTTGTGTCGTGGCTTCCACACTGATTAAAACCACTTAGGGTAATGGGATACGTTGTGACGGGGCCGGTGGGGTCGTAAAACGGCGGGTAGGGCTCCTCCCCGGCCTGAAAAGGCGGGCCAATCCCCCAGTCCCAAGTGGTGACGTCGGGAGCACCCAAGCTGTTGTTGACCACGGTGGGCTGAAACGGCGCACAGGCGGTGTCCTCCAGCAAGGCAAACCGCATCAATGGTTCCGTCAAAACCAACAAAGTGTCCTCCAATGCCGATGTCCCACACTGGTTTGAAACCAACAATTCGATGGTCTCTGCGTAGGTGGTATCGTCCTGGGTGAACACCACAAAAGGGGGCAACGGAGAAGCCCACAATGAATCTTGGAGCGTCCACTCATAGGTGGCATAAGGCGCGTAAGAGTTGTCAGTGACTTGCACGGCCAACGGCGAGCACCCCTCATCGGTATCCAACCCATAGCTGGCCACCGGAGGACCGATGACCTCTACCCCTTGACTGAAGTCATCCTCACATCCGTAGGCACTGGTCGCTGTCAAAGACACGTTGAACAGCCCTGTATCGGGAAAGGTGTAGTTGGGTTCGTATTCCGATGCCCCATCACCGTTGTCAAATTGCCACTCAAAAAAGACGCCGTCCAAACTGTTGTTTGACCATGGAGCATTGTCGTTGTCGCAAATCACTGCGGGCAATGAAAACTGGGCCACCGGCAGTGGACGAACATCCACCGTAAACAGCGCGGTTCCAGCACAAAAGTTGCCATCCAGCACCTCCACGGCCACATCGAAGGAACCTGTGGTTGCCGGAGACACAAATTGCACAGAGTCACCGCCAGACAGCGGGTTGATGACATCGGCACCCGTCCAAGAGAAATACAACGGAGGCGTTCCCACCTGATCCTCCACATGTAGAAAAAGTGCTGCGCCGATGCACAAATCAGCACCCTCACCTGCAGACGTCAAAATCTCAGGTTCCGGCAGCGGCTGCACCGTCCACACCACTTCATCATCTGTTTCACAGCTGTTGATTCCATAGTGGTACGTCCAAGCGTGATCCCCAGCTGCCAAACCGGCAACATCGACCACACCGGCATTGTCATCTGCCAAAGACGGCCCTGTCCAATAACCTCCCGGCGGATAAAACAGCTCCAATTGAACCTGCCCGGCATCCGCACACAGCACCTCATCATAGCCTGCATCGGCCGTATCGGGCTCCATCACCATCACCAACATAGAATCCACAGCGGTGCATCCATTGCCGTCGGTGTATGTATAGAGCACCGTATGGGCCCCTTCTCCCACCGCACCCGGGTCAAATCCACCCACTGGATTGGTAATGCCATCGCCTGTCCAGGTGCCTCCTGGAGGGTAAGCTGCAGGCAATACTTCTTCGTAAGGCTGGTCACAATAGGGTGGGTTTGGCGCGAATAAATCCAACTCTGGCAACGCAAATACATCGGTCACCCATGTGTACGTCCGCACACATCCCGCGCTGTTGGTCGCCATCACCGTTACAGGGAACACCCCTTCTGCGGCTGGCAACTCCAAAGGCAGCGCACCATCACCTCCTGGTCCTGTCAGCCATTCCAAATCCGCCCCATCGGGCTCAAACGAGGAAAACACCAACGTATCGCCGACACAGGCCGAACCCGGCCCTGCGACTTCGGGGTCGGGAGATTCGGTGACTTCAATGTCAAAGAAGGCGGTGTTCACACAGCCAAACACATCTGTCCCCACCACATCAATTGTGGCATCAAACTCCGTGACCACCGCCACCGTATCCAAAAACAGATTGTCGCTGACAATGGCCCCGGCATCGGTCCACGCATACTGCTGAGCTCCCTCAACCTCCACCGTGACCGTATCGCCCTGGCACACCTGCGCAGGGGCCACAAAATCCAATACTGGCAAAGGCAACACCTCTACAGTTTCCGTATCGAAATCCACCCCACAGTAGTTCTCCAGCATGACCGAAACTTCATACGTCCCCGCCGCTTCAAAAACATGATACAAGGCGGATGTAGAGGTACTCACTTCCACGCCATCGACGGACCATCCGAAGTCCAAAATGCCCCCTATCCCTTCGAGGTAATTGTACCAATCGAATTGGACACCATCGCCTTCGCAAATGTTGCCACTCTGCCCAAAGTTGACAATGGGCTGTTGCGTCACAGTAATGGTCCACGACTCAGTCGCAATGACGCAGTCATAGCGCGCTGAACCGGGCAATCCAATTTCTAAGGTCACTGTGTAAATGCCGTCGTTCAAGAACGTGACCCCGTCGCCTGCATATTCCCAATCGGGATCTGACCCCGAATTGCTGCCAGACACGTACCACCGCACATCCCATTGACCGCACAAGTCCGGCTCTGGCGTCAGGTTCTCCCACGCAATGGTCAACGGCGTACAACCCGCCAATGGAGCGACAGTGCCTATGGCAGCATCAGGATCAGGATACACGCACACAGGAATCGTTCCTGTTGAATCCTGACAATTCGGGTGGGATTCAGTGAAGTACACGGTGTACTCTCCCACTTCTGGAAATGCGGTGGCGATGTCAAAACCGGTTGCAGTGGCTGGAGAAGAGAGCGCTTGGCCCTGTTCTGGAACGATGTTCCAATCGCCGTATGCAGGAACGCAATATGTGGGGGTGGCAATCAACCCGCTGCCCAAGGCTTCGTAGTAGAAAGTGGGGCCCACACAAACACTTCCAATGCCAAACATATCAGGCGCAGGGCTCTGGTGAATCCGAATCGGCTCCACAATATTCGTGGCATTGCCGCAGAGGTTGTTGGCACTGAGGGTCACCGCAAAAGCATTGTTTTCTCCTCCTGGCGTATTGGAGAAACAGCTGCTGGACCCATATGTATGGCTCACTTCACTAGGCGGTGGGTGGCTAAACGACTGAGCGTTGCCGTCACCAAAATTCACGTTGTATTGGGTTCCCGGGAGGTTGTTGTCCGTTTCAAGAATGGGAAAGGTGAGTTCATAGGGACTGCACACCGTGACACTGTTTCCCGGCAAGGCAGAACCAATGGTAGGGTTGGTTCCGACAAACAGACTGTCTTGATCTGTCGCCATGCATCCATTGGCACCTTCGGCAGTAATGCCAATCCCAAAAAGACCGAAGTCTGGATAAGACGTCCCCACCGTATCGAGCACTGGGCTGAATGCCGTCAAAACTGTATCCATACCATTGCCCCAATCCACCGTCCAGCTCAGGACACCCGCACCATCAAATGTGGATGCCGGAAGGCTGAACTCTGGGAAATTGTCCTGCCCCAAACAAATGGCCGACAAATCGGGCAAACCAGGATCCGGTAATCCCAGAACGGTCACCGTCTGGATGGTGGTGCAGCCTGCCACTCCTCCAGGCCCAAACACACCATCGCTGACCGTCAAAGTCACCTGAAAGTCCAAGGACCCCGGTCCGATGGCATTCTGAAATACGTGCTCCGGCTGAATGGCCAGAACAGACTCCCCATCACCAAAATCCCAAGCATAAGTCAGAGAAGGGTCTGGAGCTGCGACATCAAAAGAAACAGCCTCGTCCGCACACTGCCCTGCCCCAAGCACAGAGAAGTCAGCGACTGTCCCGCAAGGCAATTGCCCCAAAACGGACATGGAATGCGCCACAAAACACAGGCAAATCCAAATGGGTATGTTCAAAAGCCTCAACATAGACTGCCACAAAAGTAGGGGGCTCCAGCACATTCAGAACCAACAAGTTCACGAATGAAAATACCCATTCAATCCGGTCGTCAATGCCCAAGTCGCAGCCGGATTGCTGCAGCCCATTGCGGCACCCCTTCCGAAGCCGGTAACGCATAAAATGAATCAAGTCTTGAGCGGTACCCATCGGCTGCAGAAGCGTCGGGATTGACCATGAACACTGGCACCTCGGAGGGCGCAATGTCAATGAGTCCAGCCGCGGGATACACTTGCATGGACGTCCCCACAACAAGAACGGCATCGGCCTGGGCTACCGTCGCTGCAGCCTTGTTCATCATGGGCACAGCTTCGCCAAACCACACCACATGTGGCCGCAACTGTACGCCGCGATCATCAACATCTCCCATCGCGATATCGGGTCCCGGCACTTCCGGGCCACCCACAGTCAAGATGTCCGACTCCACCACGCCCGGATTGTCCTCGGCCCGAACTTGACGCAACTGACCGTGCAAGTGCACCACTTGAGTGCTTCCCGCACGTTCGTGAAGATCATCCACATTTTGGGTCACAATCCGGACATCAAAATCGTCTTCCAAATCCGCCAATGCTCGGTGCGCCGCATTCGGCTCCACCTCGTCCAACTGTGCCCTGCGCTTGTTGTAGAACTCCAAGACCAACTCCGGATCGGCAGCCCAAGCCTCAGGCGTGGCCACCTCCATCACATTGTAGCCCTCCCAGAGCCCATCACTGTCCCTAAACGTCTTCAATCCGCTTTCGCGGCTGATCCCCGCTCCGGACAGCACCACCAAGACCGGCTTTTTTCTCTGCGCATCCATGCGCACAAGATGGCGGCAAATCTCCGGCATCGCCAACCCCCTTCCCTTACGCAATGGCTTGTCCTGCGGGCGCTGTTGGCAACCCCCTCAACCTCTAAGCCATTCCCTGCTTCTCTCCGGTAGCTTGTGGCGCAGTACACCCTGCCATGGACACACCAAAGACCCCCCCATCGGTCATACCTCATCAGCTCGTGCGCTACGCCATTCTGATGTACTGGTCGATTTTTTGGCTCTTCAACTTGCTCGACAAGATCATTGGTGGCGCACACTTCCTTTGGGTGGGCCGCGATCGCTTTGCCCAATTCCAGAAGTACTTCGCGTCTACGGGACTTGACTCTCCCCATATCGCCAATGCAGCGCTGGCTGTCGCCGGTGCTCTGGAGGCCTTCGCCTTTGTGTTCTTTGCCGGTGCACTCATCCACGAACTGCAAAAAAACAGGGAAACGGCGCGGAGGTGGTGCTTTGTGGGCACCCTGCTCACCTTGGCCACCTTCACTTTTTTCTCCCTCGGCGATCATTGGTTTGGAGACCGGTTCGAACTTTTGGAACACACCTTGTTTTGGTTCATTTCCTTGGCCTCATACCTCGTCTTTACCCACCTGAAGGAAACCGGAATGGAGGAACAAAGCGGAAACTGGCCCCGACGACAGGTTGTGACCACTGCCGCCGTTTCGGCCATCCTCATGATCCTCACCAGCACAGCCATCTTTCAACACAACACCACCGACTTCCGGCTGCGCACTGAGCCCATAACCGCCCAAGAGGTGGGAGACAACATCTACAAGGTGGCCTTTCCATTTCTAGGAGGAAGCACCGTGTTTGAGCAGTCCTTGGCCCAGTTCAAAAAGAGCCACCCCGATAAAGCCATCCAACACATTTACACCGTGCCGAAGCCTCTGCGGCTGAAAAAGGCCGATGCATTGATCTTTTACATCATCACGGAAGACCAGCCATGAACGAAAAATCCATCCTTCGGCTCTCCATCCTGGTATTTTGGACCTTTTTCTGGGGACTAAGCGTCACAGATAAAATCATCCCCGACGTTCAATTCCTGTGGGTAGGAAAAGACTTCTTTGCCCTCTTTGTCAAGTTCTTTGGCTCCCTTGGATTGAAAGACCCCCTCTTTGCCACCACCGCACTCGCGGGGGTTTCAGCACTGGAAGCCTTGAATTTTGCCTTGTACTTCACGGCCACCCTCAGCTTTGCAAAAGGGGACAGGGCCCTGACGGAAAAATGGTTCTTCCGCGCCATCCTCTCTTCCATGGTCCTGTTTAGCCTATTCTCTATCGCAGATCAGGTATTCGGTGACCGTTTTCAACTGCTAGAACATGGCCTTTTTTGGTTGATTCTTTTGGCCTCTTGGATTGCATTCAAACACATTCCAGTTCCAGAGGGTCAGCCTCTCCATTGGACACCAACAGCAGCTTCAAAACGGGCGATTTTAATCGGAGCGGTATTGACATTGGTGACCACTTGGTCGATTTGGGATTTTGCCGATGACACTTTTGACAATGTAGACCGCCCCGTTTCCGGAATTGAAGTGGTAGATGGCATCTACAAATTTGATTTCCCCTTCCTCGCGGACAAGCTGGTTTGGGAGAAAACAGTCCAAACCTTTCAGTCCCAAAATCCGGACTTGAGCATCGACTATATCTACACAGGCCCTTCTGAGCTCAACTCCAAAAAGAAGACCCATCTTCTGCTGTACATCTTCACACGCCCGAATGGGTAAATGGTCAAAGTTGTAAGGCTCCAAGGATGGGGCTCATCCGCTTCGATAAACCGCCCCTAAATGATAAGTGCCCGCCTTAAAGACGGGCACTTATAGAAAGATGTAGGTATCCATTCTCTTTCAAGAGAGTGTTGGAGTATGGACCGTAAAATCCACCGTGAGAAGCCAACCAACTTCAATAAAGAATCACGAATACTCTACTCCTCGTACCCAGTTCATCTGCTCAAAAGAGCCAGATTGATAATCGGTCTGCGTGGACACTATATCACACAAATCAGTCAGAATACTCCTACAAGATAAGTGTTTTTGTCCTACGCCTCCAAATATCAGATGATCCAAACGCGATCAACCCACAGATATCTTGCACTATATCAATAGTTTACATAATTCACGCCCTCACCTCTTTCAGAAGGCACCCCCCCATATATAGCCTCCATCGACCCCACTCATCTTATGAACCGCACCTTCAAGCAAGCGCAACTCAGCAATCAGCACAACGCAACGGGTCGATGCCTGAACACATCCGCAATCAAGAATGGACCCCATCCTTGGGTCGGCAGCCCAAGGCAATCCGTTACAGAATCATCGCAGATCATGGTCTCAAGAAACGCACTCAGATTTCGACAATCCAGAGCGAAACAACACATGCCCCATAACACCTGAGCCCAACTGCGCAGACCTACATTCGCATTCGATATGGCCAAGAAGAAGATCATCAACCGTGCCTCGGAGCAATTCCTAGAGGCGTACCTCAACAACCCTTCACCCACAGGATTTGAAAGTGAAGGACAGAAGATGTGGCTGGACTACATCAAGCCCTACATCGACGAACACATCGTAGATACTTACGGCACTGTAGTCGGTGTGATCAATCCCAAGGCCGAATACAAAGTCGTCATCGAAGCCCATGCCGACGAAATCAGTTGGTTTGTTCACTACATCACCAGCGACGGGTTCATCTACCTGAGGCGCAACGGTGGCAGCGACCACCAAATTGCACCTTCCAAGCGTGTCGACATCCACACCAAGGATGGCACCGTCAAAGCCGTCTTCGGTTGGCCGGCGATTCACACAAGGACCGCAGGCAAAGAAGCGGCCCCTACCCTCAAAAACATCTTCCTGGACGTCGGTGCCAAGGACAAGGCCGAAGTCGAGAAAATGGGCATCCATGTGGGGTGTGTGGTGACCTATGAGGACACCTACATGATGCTGAACAAGCAATGGTATGTGGGACGTGCCCTCGACAACCGAGCAGGCGGCTTCATGATTGCCGAAGTGGCCCGCATGCTCAAAGAGAATAAAGTGGACTTGCCGTTTGGCTTGTACATCACCAATAGCGTGCAAGAAGAAATCGGGCTGCGCGGTGCGCAAATGATTGCAGAGCGGATCCAACCCGATGTGGCCATCGTCACCGACGTCACCCACTGCACCCACACGCCCATGATGAACAAGATCGACCAAGGGGATGTCGCCGCCGGCAAGGGTCCTGGTGTCACATATGGTCCCGCTGTACAGAACAACCTGCTCCAGCGCATCATCGACACCGCAGACAACAACAAGATTCCACTGCAGCGCATGGCTGCCAGCCGTTTCACTGGCACCGACACCGATGCTTTTGCGTACTCCAACAAAGGTGTCCCCAGTGCTTTGATCTCCCTGCCTTTGCGGTACATGCACACCACCGTAGAGATGGTGCACAAGCAAGACGTAGAAGACTGCATCCGCCTGATCTACGAAACCCTGCAGAACATCCAGCCCGGCGAGGACTTCAAGTACCTCTAAGGGCGAAGGCTGTTAGCCGCCTACTTGTTCCATCCAGCCGCGGAGTTGGTGGATGTCCAAAGGTTTGGGCAACAAGGCCTCTACGATGGGGTGGCCTTCAGCGCGGCTGAGTTCCTCGGGGTCCAATGTGGCGCTGAGCATAAAGACCGTCAGCTTTGACAGCGCTGTCACGGGATACATTTCCATGCGCTCCAAAACGCCAAAGCCATCCAGGCCTGGCATTCGGATATCGAGCAAAACGACCACACCACCAGCTTCTAAAGCGGAACCCGACCTCAGATCGTCTTCTTCGACGCCAGCATCGGCCGCCAGCGCTTCCAAAAAAGTGGGGCCATCCTTGAATTTTCTCACGGAGCCACCAAAAGCAGCTTCGACCAAACGACCATTGACAACGCGGTCAATTTCGTTGTCATCTACCAGCCAGAACTCGCGTGATTTAGACATTTAAAAGGAAGATAGTGTTGTTATAACGCTATATCGAAAACCGCGAACGGATGTTGTGATCAATCCGCTCATTTTCCCGAGCGGTCCATCCATTGCGCATACCGCTCACGCTCCTGAAGCACCCCTTCGCGCAAATTTCTCAGCTCCTGCTGCACCCGAGAAATGGCTTCGGGTGTTCCCGCCGCCAATTGACCGTCCAAAGCTTC
>Ga0206129_10002078_pt1 | contig 25623 bp, 24 predicted proteins | sample Helgoland_Spring_8_FD_148616 | JGI IMG/M metagenome (GOLD analysis project Ga0206129, IMG submission 148616) | Pelagic subsurface seawater microbial communities from Kabeltonne, Helgoland, North Sea - Helgoland_Spring_Bloom_20160502_2 | ecosystem: Environmental > Aquatic > Marine > Epipelagic ...
AACCGACCATAAAGGGGGAGCACTTTGTGCATTGTGGCGATCTGTTGAGGAGCAGATCACCGCTTTTTAAAAAAATGGGAGGATTTTCATGTCCACAAGTAACTTCACACGTCGCGGTCTTATGAAGACAAGCGCCGTTGCTGGTGCAGGCCTGGCATTGCCAACATACCTGTCCGCAGCAAACCACGCCGGTTATACGAACGCGCCACAAGGCGACACAGTAACACTCGGCTTTAACGTTCCACAGTCTGGTCCTTACGCGGACGAAGGTGCTGACGAACTTCGCGCATACGAGCTTGCTGTAGAGCACCTCAATGGCGGCGGCGACGGCGGCATGATGAATACCTTCAGCTCAAAAGAGCTTCAGGGTAACGGCATCTTGGGCAAGAAAGTTGAGTACGTCACAGGCGACACACAGACAAAGTCTGACGCTGCGCGTGCATCTGCGAAATCCATGATCGAAAAAGACGGCGCAGTGATGATCACTGGTGGCTCTTCTTCCGGTGTTGCGATTGCTGTTCAAGGCCTTTGCCAAGAAGCTGGCGTCATCTTTATGGCTGGCCTCACGCACTCCAACGACACAACTGGTAAAGATAAGAAAGCCAACGGCTTCCGTCACTTCTTTAACGGTTACATGTCTGCGGCAGCTTTGGCACCGGTTCTTAAGAACCTCTACGGTACTGACCGTAACGCGTATCACCTCACTGCTGACTACACATGGGGCTGGACTCAGGAAGAGTCTATTGCCGCAGCGACTGAAGCGATGGGTTGGAACACAGTCAACAAAGTACGCACACCACTCGCGTCTACTGACTTCTCTTCCTACATCGCCCCAGTTCTGAACTCTGGTGCTGACGTTCTGGTTCTGAACCACTACGGCGGAAACATGGTCAACTCTTTGACAAACGCTGTTCAGTTCGGTCTTCGCGACAAGCAGGTTAACGGCAAGAACTTCGAAATCGTTGTTCCGCTTTACTCTCGCCTGATGGCGAAAGGTGCTGGCGAAAACGTTAAGGGCATCCACGGCTCAACAAACTGGCACTGGTCCCTGCAGGACGATGCTTCTAAAGCATTCGTTAAGTCCTTCGGTACAAAGTACGGCTTCCCACCATCACAGGCCGCACACACAGTATACTGCCAGACACTTCTTTATGCTGACGCAGCACAGCGCGCGGGTACATTCAACCCATGCGGTATTGCAGAAGCTCTTGAAGGCTATGAGTTCGACGGTCTTGGCAACGGTAAGACACTTTACCGTGCAGAAGATCACCAGTGCTTCAAAGACGTTCTGGTTGTGCGCGGTAAAGAAAACCCAACATCCGAGTTCGATCTCTTGGAAGTTGTGGAAGTCACACCAACAGCACAGGTTACTTACGCACCTGACCACCCCATGTTCGCTGGCGGTGCTCTGGGTTCATGTAACCCAGGCGCGTAAGTCATCTGACTTTTGTAGGGCGGAGATAATCCGCCCTACCTCTTTTCAAGTTTCAGGCCGTGCAATTGTGCGGCCTGTTCTCCAACACATTGGTGGGGACCATGGACGCAATCATCCTTCAAGTATTAAACGGCCTCGACAAAGGCTCCGCCTATGCGCTTATCGCATTAGGCCTGACACTCATTTTCGGCACGCTCGGTGTAGTGAACTTCGCGCACGGCGCTTTGTTTATGATCGGTGCGTTCTGCGCTGTTACACTTCAGCGCATATTGAGCCTCAGCAAGATCACGCTCAGCGAAACCAAGACGAACTTCCTCGGGCAACCTGCTGAAATCAAAACACCTTATGTCGAAAGCTGGTTCGGCCCCGAAATGGGTGCTGCGATCATCGATTGGTCTGTTCCCCTTGCGATTTTCTTCTCGATCCCTGTCATGATCGCCATTGGTTTCATCATGGAACGTGGTCTGATCAAGCACTTCTACAAGCGTCCCCACGCTGATCAGATCCTTGTGACCTTCGGCCTTGCGATCGTTCTTCAGGAAGTGATCAAGTATTTTTACGGTGCCAACCCCATCCCCACGGGCGCGCCGGATGCTTTCAAAGGCAGCTTTGATTTTGGCCTTATGCTTGGCTATGAGGCCAACGCGATCATCTATCCTTACTGGCGTCTTGTGTACTTTGCCTTCTCTGCGCTTATCATCGGTATGGTCTTTGCTTTCTTGCAGTTCACCACGTTTGGCATGGTTGTGCGCGCCGGTATGGCAGACCGTGAAACGGTTGGCTTGCTGGGCATCAACATCGATAAACGCTTTACGATTATGTTCGGCCTTGCCGCGGCTGTTGCCGGTCTTGCAGGCGTCATGTACGCGCCGATCAATTCGCCGAACTACCATATGGGCATGGACTTCTTGGTCCTAAGCTTCGTCGTTGTGGTTGTTGGCGGTATGGGCTCGCTTCCGGGTGCCGTTCTTGCGGGCTTCATGCTTGGTATCTTGGAAAGCTTCGCATCGATGAACCAAGTCAAAGCGATCCTACCAGGTATCGATCAGATCATCATCTACGTAGTCGCAATTATCGTGCTTCTCACCCGCCCTCGTGGCTTGATGGGTCGCAAAGGCGTGATGGAGGAATAACCCATGCTCGGACTTAACAAAAAAGACGCATCCTTGCTGTTGGTCGTTGTGATCCTCACCATGTTTGCACCCTTCTTTCTGAACCCCTTCCCGACTGAAAGCGCAATGGCGCAGTTTAACGCGGGTTATCCTGACCTTATGCAACGCTTTGTAATATTTGGTATCTTTGCCATTGGTTTCAACCTGCTCTTTGGTCTCACAGGGTATCTCAGCTTTGGTCACGCCGCGTTTTTGGGTGTGGGATCTTACGCAGTTGTCTGGATGTACAAGCTACTTGATTACAACGTCCTGCCCGGTTTGCTTTTATCGATTGTTGTTTCGGCAATTTTTGCGCTTGCGATTGGCTACATCTCTCTGCGCCGCTCGGGCATCTACTTTTCGATCCTGACACTGGCGTTTGCACAGATGATGTTTGCGATTAGCTATTCCGACTTGATTGGTCGGTTCCTCGGTATCTCTTTGACCAATGGTGAAACAGGTTTGCAGGTCTACACATCTGATCCGCAAGTTCTGTTGAACGACTGGGAAACGGTTCCGCACCTTCTCGGGCTTGTTGAAATGCGTTCGACCTTTACGCTGGATCTGGCTGGCTGGTCCTTTGACTTCAACGCAGGCTACTATTTCTGCGCTGTTATCATGATCCTCACCTTCTATCTTGCGATCCGTATCTTCCGCTCTCCGTTCGGATTGATGCTGCGCGCGATCAAGTCCAACCAACAGCGCTTGAACTACACAGGTCTCAACACACGTCCTTACATGCTCGCGGTTTTCGTGATTTCAGGTATCTACGCGGGTCTCGCGGGCGGTCTGATGGCGTCTATGGATCCACTGGCGGGTGCAGAGCGTATGCAATGGACTGCCTCTGGTGAAGTCGTTCTGATGACAATCCTCGGTGGCGCAGGTACTTTGATAGGTCCCGTACTTGGTGCAGGCTTTATCAAATACTTTGAAAACATCTTTTCCAAGATCAACGACAATGTTTTGCACGGCTGGTTCTCTTTCATGCCTGATGGCCTTGAGAACTTCGTTGTTGCCATCATCCACCCGTTCATCGGCAAAGGCTGGCACCTCACGCTGGGTCTTATGTTCATGATGGTTGTGATCTTCTTGCCCGGTGGCCTCGTCGAAGGCGGACAGCGGATTGCTAAGCTGTTGAAGCGTGGCAAAAAAGATGACGATGGCGCGGATGCGTCCAAAGCAACCACACCCGCGGAATAAGGAAACAAAACAATGAGTATCCTTGAAGTAAAAGACGTAGGCAAACGCTTTGGCGGCCTACAAGCGTTGGGCGATGTGAACCTCTCGGTCGCCGAGAACACGGTTCACGCCATCATCGGTCCAAACGGGGCTGGTAAATCCACACTGCTGAACTGTTTCGTCGGCAAACTGATCCCTGACACGGGTTCCGTGATGTTCGATGGGCAATCGGTTCTGGGGCGCAAGCCGTTCGAGATCAACCAGATGGGCATCAGCCGCGTTTTCCAAACGCCTGAGATCTTTGGCGATCTGACTGTTTTGGAAAACATGTTGATCCCTTGCTTTGCAAAGCGCGATGGTGCGTTCGAATTGAACGTCATCGGTTCGGTGCAAAGCGACAAAGAGATCGGCGATCGTGCGATGCACATGCTCGAAGAAATGAACATGGCAGACAAGCGCGACATGCATGCCGCTGCGATGAGCCGGGGTGACAAACGTCGTCTTGAGATTGGCATGTGTCTCTCCCAAGAGCCGCGGTTGCTACTGCTCGATGAGCCAACAGCCGGCATGGCACGCGCGGATACGAACAATACCATCGACTTGCTCAAACAGATCAAAGACGAGCGCGACATCACAATCGCGATCATCGAGCATGACATGCATGTTGTTTTCTCTTTGGCAGAACGCATCACTGTTCTCGCGCAAGGCACACCGCTTGTGGAAGACACACCAGACAATATCAAAGGCCACCCCAAAGTGCGCGAAGCGTATCTTGGCGAGACGGCATAGGAGTTTTTGACATGACCACTGCTGCGAAAGCCTCCACAGGTGCGAACCGCGCGACAACCGCACCCGCTTATCTGGATGTCTGGGATTTGCACGCCTACTACGGCGAAAGCTATATCGTCCAAGGCATCAGCTTTAAGATCCATGAGGGCGAAATTCTTGCTCTTCTGGGTCGCAACGGCGCGGGCAAGACCACCACTTTGCGCGCGATTGCACGCCTTGATGAGCCACAAGTGTCACATGGTGAGATCTGGCTTGATCACAAGCCTTTGCACCAAATGAAAAGCTATGAGGCTGCAACCAACGGTCTTGGCCTTGTTCCAGAAGATCGCCGCATTATCGCGGGTCTCACGGTTGAGGAAAACCTCAAGCTAGCACAAATCGCACCACCAATCGGTTGGTCACTGGATCGTCTCTATGATCTGTTTCCGCGCCTGCGTGAGCGCCGCAATCAGGAGGGCATCACGCTTTCTGGTGGCGAACAGCAAATGCTTGCCATCGCGCGCGCCCTTGCACGTGACATCAAAGTGCTGCTGCTCGATGAGCCTTACGAAGGCCTCGCCCCTGTGATCGTGGACGAGATCGAAAAGACCCTGCGCCTGATTAAAGAGCAAGGCATGACCACAGTGATCGTTGAGCAAAACGCGGTCCGCGCACTCGAACTCGCAGATCGTGCGGTGATCCTTGATACGGGTGGCATCGTGTTTGACGGTCTCGCCTCCGAGGTGCTTGAGAACGAAGAGCTTCGCGCCGAATACCTCGCGATCTAAACAAAACAAGGTCCAGCAGGCAGCGCCGAGCTGGACCTTGTCACTTCAAACACATTGAATGACGCTTGAGCGGGCTTTGCGCCCTGCCCGAGCAGACCAGAAGAATGGAGCCGATCCCATGAGCGATACTTTCCCCCCTTCCGCCGACATGTCCCAAAATGCACATGTTGATAGCGCCAAATATGAAGCGATGTACGCGGCCTCCGTCGCGGATCCAGATGCGTTTTGGAAAGAGCAAGGCGCACGGGTCGATTGGATCAAGCCCTTTACAGAGGTGAAAAATTTCGATTTCAGCTTTGGCAACGTCGATATCAATTGGTACGCCGATGGCACATTGAATGTGGCTGCCAATTGCGTCGACCGCCACCTTGCAACGCGCGGCGATCAAACGGCGATCATTTTTGAGCCCGACGATCCCAAAGAGGCCGCGCAGCACATCAGTTACAACGAGCTGAGTGCCAATGTAAACCGCATGGCTAATATTTTTAAGGATATGGGCGTTGGCAAAGGCGACCGTGTCGTTCTGTACATTCCGATGATCCCAGAAGCGGCCTACGCGATGCTCGCAAGCGCGCGGATCGGCGCAATCCACTCTATTGTTTTTGCAGGCTTTTCTCCTGATGCTTTGGCAGCACGCGTAAACGGCTCTGAGGCAAAGCTGCTGATCACCGCAGACGAGGCGCCGCGCGGCGGCAAAGCAACGCCGCTTAAATCCAACGCGGATCTTGCGCTCGCAAACTGCGACGACAGTGTGAAATGTTTGGTGGTGAAGCGCACAGGTGGCAACATTGCTTGGGTCGATGGCCGAGATTTCGATTACAACGCTCTCGCCGCAGAAGCTTCTGACGTTTGCGCGCCGGAAGAAATGAATGCTGAAGACCCGCTGTTCATTCTCTACACATCCGGCTCCACTGGCATGCCAAAAGGCGTAGTGCACAGCACAGGCGGTTACCTCGTTTACGCCTCCTTCACCCATGAAGTCGTATTCGATTATAAAGAGAACGACGTGTTTTGGTGCACCGCAGATGTGGGCTGGGTCACGGGCCACTCTTATATCGTTTACGGCCCGCTCGCGAATGGCGCGACAACTGTAATGTTTGAAGGCGTGCCAACCTACCCTGATGCATCACGCTTCTGGCAGGTCTGCGAAAAGCACGAAGTGAACCAATTCTACACTGCCCCTACCGCTTTGCGCGCGTTGATGGGTCAAGGCAATTCCTTCGTGGAAGCAGCTGACCTCTCCTCCCTGCGCGTCCTTGGCACGGTAGGCGAGCCGATCAATCCAGAGGCATGGAACTGGTACAATGAAGTCGTCGGCGGGGGGCGTTGCCCCATCGTCGATACATGGTGGCAGACGGAAACAGGCGGTCACTTGATGACCCCCCTGCCCGGCGCACATGCGATGAAACCCGGTTCTGCGATGAAGCCGTTCTTCGGCATTGAACCTGTCATTCTTGAGCCGACCACTGGCGAAGAGATTAAAGGCAATCCAGCTGAAGGCGTGCTTTGCATCAAGGACAGCTGGCCCGGTCAGATGCGCACAGTTTGGGGCGATCATGAGCGTTTCCAGAAAACTTACTTCGCTGATTACAAAGGCTATTACTTCACAGGTGACGGCGCAAAACGCGACGACGACGGTGACTACTGGATTACAGGTCGCGTCGACGACGTGATCAACGTCTCTGGCCACCGGATGGGCACAGCCGAGGTTGAGTCCGCACTGGTTGCACATCAGAAAGTCGCTGAAGCCGCCGTCGTCGGCTATCCGCATGACATCAAAGGCCAAGGCATCTATTGCTACGTGACTTTGATGAACAGCGAAGAACCAACAGAAGAGTTGCGTAAAGAGCTGCGCACTTGGGTACGCACTGAGATAGGCCCGATAGCGTCGCCTGACGTAATTCAATGGGCACCGGGCTTGCCAAAAACCCGCTCTGGCAAAATCATGCGCCGCATTCTGCGTAAGATTGCCGAGAACGATACAGGCTCGCTCGGTGATACCTCTACACTAGCCGATCCATCGGTCGTAGATGACTTGATTGCGAACCGCGCAGGCGCGTAGCTCGTTCCCAAATCTGATTTTCAAAGGCCCCGTTTCACGAGGAACGGGGCTTTTTTATGTGTCTAAAGCAACTTGCGCAGCTCGGTTTTAAGCACTTTACCATAGTTATTCTTAGGCAGTTCACTCAGCACGATATACTCCTTAGGCCGCTTAAACCGTGCGATCTGCGATAAACAGTGCGTATCGAGCGCTACCATATCAATAGAAGATCCAGCGATGGGCACGACAAATGCAACCACCTCCTCGCCCCACTCAGTATGCGTACGACCGACAGCAGAGACCTCAGAAATCGTCTCATGGGTGAGAAGCACCTCCTCCACTTCGCGTGGGTAGATGTTCGAACCACCTGAAATGATGACATCTTTTGATCGATCTACTAGTGTGACGTAGCCATCGGCATCGATCGATCCCATGTCACCCGTCATCAGCCATCCATCAACTATCGTTTGTGCGCTTGCCGCTTCGTTGCGCCAGTAGCCAGGCATGACAGTGTCGCCGCGCACCATAATCTCGCCGACTTGGTCCGTGTCACACAGCCCATCGGCACCTTTGATTTGTACCTCAACAGAGGACTGCGCCCGCCCGACAGAGCCAAGACGCGCTTGCCAATTGGGGTGCGTGCGATCCGAAACATCAAAGCGTGACAAGGCGGTGATGCCCATCGGACATTCGCCTTGGCCATAGATTTGCACAAAAATATCGCCGAAATGATCAACCGCTTCGATGATATCAGCCTGATACATCGGACCGCCCGCATAGACGATTGTGCGCAACCCTTTGCCGATTTGCGCCGTTTCAATCGCCTGTCGCGTCAATCGCTTCACTATCGTGGGGGCCGCAAATATGTGAACAGCGCCAAAATGTTCAGTTAATTCAAGCACATCCGCTGGATCGAAGCCTGGCACTGTGGGAAAGATATGCCGCGCACCCTTTAGGACATGCACCATATTATAAAGCCCCGCACCGTGCGACAGCGGGGCCGCATAAAGCGCACTATCCGCGTCACTTACCACGTCCACATCTGAGACATAATTCAACGACATCGATACCAGCATACGATGAGTGATCATCACCCCTTTCGGTTGGCCAGTTGTACCTGAGGTATAGAAAAGCCAAGCGAGGTCAGTGGGTTCGCGGTGCATATGCGTCGTGACAGGCTTGGCATCATCAAACAAGTTCCCCCGCTTTTCATCGACATCAACAACCTGCCCCACCACGCCCTCACCAATCAAAAGATCGCCCTTTGAGGTGTTGGTAAATGTCAAGGCTGCCTCGGAGTTTTCAATGATCCATGCAGCCTCTTTCGGGTGAAGTTTGGCGTTGATAGGCACGATCACTGCCCCAGCATACCACGCGGCATATTGGACGTAGAGATACTCCTGCGCGTTTTCCATAAATATCGCGACACGATCACCCGGTTTAGTGCCAACGCTTATCATCCACCCCGCAAGCACCCGCGCGCGCCTGTCAAATTCTGCGTAATCGGCGACGCACGCGCGGCCAACAAAAAGCGCTGGCGCATTCGGGGATTGTTCCGCACGCCGCGTCAGCCAAGAAACGATATTCACAGGATTTGTCCTTCGCTTAAACTATTCCCAACAGACTACCCACGGCCTACATCCGAATGGAAACAATAAGTGCAAACGCACCGTCAAATTCCCCCTAACCTTGCCTCTAAAGTCGCGCAAAGTACAAAAACGCCAGATCTTTTCACCCAAGACGACTTGCCCTATAAGCGTTGCGACAAAGATGGCGTAGTCAGCAAAGAGCTAAGATCAGGGACATTGAAATAGCATGACAAACAAATCACACGAGGCCGATGTTGCATTCATTCAAGCGCTTGCAGAATTGCTGCGCGAAAATGACCTGACAGAACTGCAAGTCAAACGCGCATATGCTGAGGATGACAGTTTGAACGTGCGTGTGAGTCGTGCGAACCCGCAAATGATGGCCGCTCCTGTTCAAGTGGCTGCAGCTGCAGCATCGGCGCCAATCGCGGCCCCTGCTGTTGCGGCGACGGCGGCACCTGCGTCGGATGATCCAGCCTCCCACCCCGGAGCAGTTACCTCCCCGATGGTTGGCACCATCTATATGCAAGCCGAACCAGGCACGCCCGCATTCGTCACTGTCGGTGCGCAGGTATCTGAAGGCGACACACTGCTGATAGTCGAAGCGATGAAGACAATGAACCATATTCCAGCGCCGCGTTCGGGCAAGGTGACCCGTATCATGGTTGAAGATGGCTCCACTGTTGAGTTCGGTGCCCCCTTGGTCATCATCGAATAAGGCGCTGATATGTTTGATAAAATTCTGATCGCCAATCGCGGTGAAATCGCCCTTCGGGTCATTCGGGCCTGTCGTGAAATGGGCATCGGCTCTGTCGCTGTGCACTCCACGGCGGATGCGGATGCGATGCATGTGCGCATGGCTGACGAGGCCGTTTGCATCGGCCCACCGCCTGGAACGGAAAGCTATCTTTCCATCCCCGCGATCATTGCAGCATGCGAGATTACCGGAGCGCAAGCGATCCATCCGGGCTATGGATTCCTGTCCGAGAATGCTAATTTTGTTCAGATCATCGAAGATCACAACCTGACCTTCATCGGCCCAACCGCGCAGCACATCCGTACGATGGGCGACAAAATCACCGCGAAAGATACGATGAAAGCACTCGGCGTGCCCTGTGTGCCCGGCTCTGATGGCGCCGTTCCAACGCTGGAGGATGCAAAGCGGATCAGCGACGAAATCGGCTACCCTGTCATTGTCAAAGCCACAGCTGGCGGCGGTGGAAAAGGCATGAAAGTCGCGCAAACTGCGGCTGACATGGAAAGCGCCTTTATGACTGCCCGCGCAGAGGGCAAGTCAAATTTCGGCAACGAAGAAGTCTATATCGAGAAGTATCTGACGACGCCGCGCCACATTGAAATCCAAGTATTCGGCGATGGCAAAGGCCGCGCGGTGCATCTGGGCGAGCGGGATTGCTCCTTACAGCGCCGTCACCAAAAGGTCTTCGAGGAGGCCCCCGGTCCATCGATTAGCCCAGAAGAGCGCGCCGCCATAGGTCGAACCTGTGCAGATGCGGTCGCCAAGATCGACTACATCGGTGCCGGCACAATCGAGTTTCTCTATGAAAACGGTGAGTTCTATTTCATCGAGATGAACACACGCTTGCAAGTCGAACACCCCGTCACAGAAAATATCTTCGGCGTCGATCTCGTGCGGGAACAAATCTTGGTTGCTGCGGGACAAGACATGTCTTTCCATCAAGACGAACTAGTGATTAATGGCCATTCCATCGAGGTGCGTATCAACGCAGAACGGCTGCCGAATTTTGTGCCCTGTCCAGGAAAAATCACACAATATCATGCCCCTGGTGGATTGGGTGTTCGGATGGACAGTGCGCTTTACGATGGCTATTCGATTCCTCCATATTACGATAGTTTGATCGGCAAATTAATCGTTCACGGACGTGACCGTCCAGAAGCCCTTGCGCGTTTAAACCGTGCGTTGGGCGAATTGATTGTGGATGGTATCGATACAACCGTGCCGCTGTTTCACGCATTACTGCAAGAGCCGGATGTGCTTTCAGGTGGATACAACATCCACTGGTTGGAGCATTGGCTAGAAACGAACTTAGGGGCATAGTTGCTTTTGCACCTTTGCCCTTCACCTTGCATAACTTTGGGTTAGGATAGAGTTATGCGAGATGAAACGCTGACACTCACACCTCAAATGCTGTTGCGCGCCTATCAAGCGGGCATTTTTCCAATGGCGGAATCGCGGCATGATTCCGAACTGTTTTGGGTCGACCCGCGTCGTCGTGGCATCATGCCAATCAATGATTTTCATATCTCTCGATCTTTGGCGCGGCACATGCGGTCAGCCAATTGGACCATCCGAATAAATACAGATTTTGACGGTATCGTTGCCGCCTGCGCTGAGCGCAAAGATACTTGGATAAGCCATGATATCGCACGTCTTTACAGCAGCTTGCACCAAATGGCTTATGCCCATTCATTAGAGGTTTGGGAAGAGACTGACCTTATTGGTGGCGTCTACGGCGTTGTGGCTGGCACAGCCTTTTTTGGTGAAAGCATGTTTTCAAAGCGCCGCGATGCGTCCAAAACTGCATTGGCTTTTCTGACGAAACATCTGTCAAACTGCGGCTTCACCCTATTTGATACGCAATTTCTGACAGATCATCTCGCCACATTAGGCGCGATTGAAATTACTCGTGCAGACTATCACACGCAATTGCATGAGGCTTTGCAAGCGCAGGCCAGCTTTACCGCAAAGCCTTTACCCAGTCTTCACGATGTTTTGCAGCGCAGGACCCAAACGTCATAGCGCGAATGCTCCATCGCGTTTAAGGCGGGTGAAGAAGCAATCATCCAACCGCCAAAAACCGAAGCAGCACTTTCGGTTTCAGTGACCTCAATATAGGCGAAAGCGTCGTTAGAGGGTGCCCCTTCAGGATAACGGCACGCACGTAAAGCAACTGTGAGCCGTCCGACTTCCATCTTGCCACCGCTCGTCAGATCATAGTTGGAGCTTTGGCCGCTGACTTTATCAAGCACACGCAATTCAGCCCCCGTACCTGAGGACACTGCCTGCTGCGCATGAGCTGCGGTTGCACACAGGAACAAACCCGCCAAGGCATTGAAAAAACGTATCATTCGCCAGATCCAGACACAAATTTCAACAGCAATGAGACGAGACTAACCGTGCTTTGTGTGTCTTCGATTTCCGAAGATGGGTCGAACATAAACGGCGAACCGCCCGGTACTATTTCAACAAAATTGCCGCCCAGTAAGCCTTCGGAGGTGATGGCAATAGCGCTGTCATCTGGAATTTCGATGCCATCTTTGACGGAGATGACAGTATCCGCACGGAAGGTTTCAGTGTTCAAATCAACTGACTTGACGCTACCGATCTTCACGCCTGCAAGACGCACATCGGTCCCGACGCTGACCCCTTCCAGAGAACGGAAGCTCGCGGTCAAAGGATAGCTGCCCGCGCTTGATTGCATTCCGGTTACTTGTGAAGCGTAGACCAAAACACCCACAGCAACCGCTAAGACCAAGCCGCCTACAAAAATTTCAGTGGTATTTTGTGTCATGCCTCGCCCCGTTCCTCAGCTTAGTGGAGTTATTCAGGCACCCATGCTTCGTAATCGCTGCGATTTTCTGGTTCGGCTTTACGAATTGAACCTGCAGGCGCATAGGCGGCAAGCGTACCCGTCAGGTTCTCCTGATGCGGCTTTTGCCACGACTTATGCTGCAAAGGTTTGTCTGTTGGTGGCTCGTCCCAAGTGTGATGCAACCAACCGTGCCAATCAGGACTTATTTTGCTTGCTTCGATCTCACCGTTGAAAATCACCCAACGCTTTGATTTATCAAAATTTTCATAGAAGATGTTGCCAAGCTCATCCTCACCCACACGCACGCCTTTGCGCCATGTGAACAGTTGGGTGTTCAACGTCTGACCATTCCACCACGTGAGAACACGCAAAATACTGCTACCAAAGCCCATGGATCACTCCGCTCATGTTTCCTCAGATATGCCCGATCCTTGCGCAAACGTCTAGACACGTTGAAACGCAAAAAGGCAGGCATTTCGCCAGCCTTTGCTATATTTCATTGAGAAATCGTTAACTCGCTGACGCCGGCTCTTTTTCTGGCTCGCCGTGAATCATCAAAGGCTGTGCATCCGATGTGACGGCTTCATCATTCACCACAACTTCGGTCACTGTGTCCATGCCCGGTAGCTCGAACATCGTATCAAGGAGGATTTCCTCCAAGATCGAGCGCAGACCACGTGCACCCGTCTTGCGTTCAATCGCACGTTTCGCAATTGCGCTTAGTGCGTCTTCGGTAAATGTTAGCTGTGTGCTTTCCAGCTCGAACAGGCGTTGGTATTGTTTTACCAAGGCATTCTTAGGCTGCGTCAGGATCGTGACAAGCGCATCTTCGTCCAGATCTTCAAGTGTCGCAAGAACTGGTAGCCGGCCAACAAATTCAGGTATCAGACCAAAGCGCAAAAGGTCTTCTGGTTCCAGATCTGTAAAAATTTCGCCAATTCCGCGATCATCATTGTCGCGCACATCCGCGCCAAAGCCCATTGCAGAGCCTTTACCGCGCGCTGCGATAATTTTGTCGAGACCCGCGAAAGCACCGCCACAGATGAACAAGATGTTCGTTGTATCCACTTGCAGGAATTCCTGCTGCGGATGTTTGCGCCCACCTTGCGGAGGAACCGAAGCAACGGTGCCTTCCATAAGCTTCAGCAATGCCTGCTGAACTCCCTCACCCGAGACATCGCGCGTGATCGACGGGTTCTCAGATTTGCGCGTGATCTTGTCGACCTCGTCGATGTAAACGATACCGCGTTGTGCTTTTTCAACGTTATACTCGGACGCTTGCAGCAGTTTGAGAATAATGTTTTCAACATCTTCACCAACATAACCCGCTTCGGTCAACGTCGTAGCATCTGCCATGGTGAAAGGCACATCCAAGATACGCGCTAATGTCTGCGCAAGCAGGGTTTTACCACAACCCGTTGGCCCCATTAGAAGAATGTTGGACTTCGCCAGCTCAATCTCACTATTTTTCTGAGCGTGGTTCAAACGCTTGTAATGGTTGTGCACCGCGACAGAGAGGACACGTTTCGCGGTTGCCTGCCCGATCACATAATCATCAAGCACTTGGCAGATATCTTTCGGCGTAGGCACTCCCTCAGAGCTTTTCAAACCGGCGGTTTTCGTCTCTTCGCGGATGATGTCCATGCACAGTTCAACGCATTCATCACAAATGAACACTGTCGGGCCAGCAATCAATTTACGCACTTCATGCTGACTTTTGCCGCAGAAGCTACAGTAGAGCGTATTTTTGCTATCGCCGCTGGAGTTGCTCGCCATAGATCACCTTTCGGGCAATTTGCCCTTGAAACTCTTAAATGCGACATCAGATGTCGCACCGCCTTGCCATAGCTTATTGGAGCCAGCCCAAAGCCACAATCGCAAAAATCAGAGCGCTCACATGAAGTGAACGCGCCTATTCTTTAGCTCTCTTCAACACCCGTTTTTGGGCGGGTCTCGAGAATTTCATCTATCAAGCCGAACTCTCTCGCCTCTTCAGGCGACATGAAGTTGTCACGCTCAAGCGCAGCTTCAACTTTCTTCAAGGTTTGGCCAGTGTGCTGGACATAAATCTCATTCAAACGCGTCTTCAGTTTTTGTGTCTCTTGCGCGTGGATCATGATGTCTGTCGCTTGTCCCTGATAGCCTCCAGAAGGCTGGTGTACCATCACACGAGAATTAGGAAGAGAGAAACGCATGTCCTTTTCACCCGCCGTCAACAACAATGAACCCATAGACGCCGCTTGCCCGATTACCAGCGTGGACACCTTTGGGCGGATGTATTGCATCGTATCGTAGATCGACAGACCAGAGGTCACAACGCCACCTGGACTGTTGATATACATGGATATTTCTTTGGACGGATTTTCCGCCTCAAGGTGCAAAAGCTGGGCTACAATTAGACTCGACATGCCATCATGCACAGGGCCATTTAGGAAGATAATACGCTCTTTCAACAGACGAGAAAAAATGTCGTATGCGCGCTCACCACGGCTGGTTTGTTCAACCACCATGGGAACCAATGTGTTCATGTATGTATCAATTGGATCGTTCATATCTCGCCTGCCTAATGCTGCTCATGAGTGCTTACCACACGAAGCACTGATAGAGTCTTAGTGCTGGCATAGGTGGCCTGCAAGGGGGAGGTGCAAACTGCGCTTCATCGAACGGTGATCTGCAAGGTTTTTTGTTGCAAAGAGTAAACACTTTGTTTCCTTACAAAACCATAACAACACACACATACATTAGATCAAGCTCTTAGATTTTAATCCGTGCGAGGCAGTTATTATGCCCGATACATTACTTGGAAGCATTGTCATCAACGAGATTCTCGTTGACCCAAATGGTGCGCCCAACTTTGACACGGGTGTCAGTGGGACAGCCAACAGCGCCGACGAATACATCGAACTCTACAACACCGCAGGTGCTGCGATAAACATTGGCGGTCTGCAGCTTTGGGACGCAGGTGTCAGCCTTTGGTTCACCTTCCCTGTTGGCACTATTGCCACGAATGCACCTGCGATGGTTATGTCGGGCGTGCAAACGGGCGGCGCATTGCCAACGGGTGATCCGGGCGATTTGTTCTTTGACGCTGGGCGTGGCTCCTCACTGATCAACAATAGTGGTGACAACGTCACACTTCTATATTCCTCAGGTGCGGGCTCTTTTATCTAAGCGACGTTCAATGACGTTGCTTTGGATGATCCAACGCTGGGCGGCGGTGGCTATTCCGGCTTTCCTGCGGGTGCGACGCGCAGCGGCGCTGGCAAAAATTTCGTCAATGATACCGATGGTGAATCGCTGCAACGCACAGGCGACGGCACGACCACCTTCTTCAGCACCAGCCCGTCTCCCAGTAGCAACAACATTTGCTTTGCAAATGGCACGCGGCTTTTAACCCCGTCTGGCCAGCGCAAAGTCGAAGACCTCTCTGTTGGCTATTTGGTTCTAACTTCTGGTGGCACGCCAGAGCCAATCCGTTGGGTTTTCGCAAAACCGTAGCAAACGCGCGATACTGAGGTGCTTTACAATTTGCGTCCAGCTTGCATCTCTCAAGGTGCCCTTGGGCCAAATCTGCCAGCACGTGATTCACGGACCTCGCAACAATATCGCATCTTGGTTCAAGGGGCATTTGCTAAACGTATGTTTGGTGTCAAGGAAGTCCTTTTGCCTTCAATAGCATTTCTACCATCGCCTGGAATTTACGTTGAAAAGCAAGTGATTACTATTTCGTACTTTCACATTATGCTCGATCAACACGAAATTCTGATAGCTGAAGAGATTAAAAGCGAAAGCCTCTATCTTGGACCGCAAACACTCTCATCAATTCCAAGCTTGGCACTCAAAGATGCGCTCGCAATATTGGGCTCAAGCGGTCACAGTTAAAGCTCTGTAAAATAGAATCTGCGCGCACTATCGCCCCGATAAAGCAAGCCCGCCGGCTTGTTCGAAGACACCCACGCAACGACAGGTTTTGATCGCGCAGCATTAAGCCCAGTTTTGCAAGCGCGCGACGTAGCGTGCGAGCGTGTCGATTTCGAGGTTTACAGCATCCCCCACCTGCGCGTCACCCCATGTCGTCGCCGTCTTGGTGTGCGGAATAAAGTTGATCCCAAAATCCGTGCCATTCACTTCGTTAACCGTCAAAGATGTGCCGTTCAACGCGACAGATCCTTTAGGCGCGACAAATTTCGCAAGTGCCTCAGGCGCGCGCAAGGTTACGCGCGTGCTGTCCCCTTCATCATATATTTCAATAATTTCAGCAACACCATCCACATGACCCGACACAATATGCCCGCCAAGCTCATCCCCGACTTTCAGCGCTCGCTCTAAGTTCAGACGACGACCCGCAGGCCATTTGTTCGCACCGATATTGGTCAAATTCACGGTCTCTGCACTGATTTGCACATCAAACCAATCTGCGCCCAGCTCAATCACCGTCAAACAGACACCATCGCATGCGATCGAGGCCCCGACATCAATGCCCGACGTCACATATGACGTGCCGATCCGTGCAAGCAAATCGCCCTGCATCTCAGTTTCGCGCACGTCTCCAATATCTGTGATGATCCCTGTGAACATTGGCGCTCGCTCCACGTTATGCCGCAAACTAAATGGGAAAAATGAAGCAAATCTTTGCCTTAATTTCTCCAAAGAGGCGGTCAATGACTGTTTACAAATAACGAGTAAACCAAATGCTATGAGCACCGCAACGGCGAAAAGTCCTGTTTTCTATTTTAAGGACCACACAGTCCTTTCTTTCACCGCTTGGGGCGTATGCTTCATCGTGCAGAGACTGGTGTGTGACGTGTGAGCTTTAATGCTGGCGATCGCGCGTTCTGGTTTCAACCCTCCACCAACATCCCGTTTCGCGGTGCTTTGCAGGATTAGGACGACACATTTGATACACTTATCGCCAAAAAGGCGTCATTGACACCGTGCTCTATGGCGACACGCGCCCTGTGCATGCCAAAGCTGTTGCGCGTGCCAACACACTTGGGCTGCGCGTTCATGTCTTTGAAGAAGGCTACATGCGGCTTTTCTGGGTGGCTCATGAACGCGGCGGATCTAATGGCAATTCGCGCTTGATGAACACTACCGTGTCTGAGAAGCAAACTACGCTCGAACGCTCTGACATGGAAGCGCCGATGCCGCAAAGCCATTGGGGCGATATGCGCCAGCATGTCTTTTGTGGCGCGCTCTATCATTGGTTCGTGATTTTTCGAAACGGCCAATACCGCCACTTCCGGACCCACCGCAATATTCCAGTGATCAAAGAATTCGGGCTCTATGTGAAGCGTCTTTTGTTGATGCCGATGCAAGGTATTAAACGCCACATTGCCACTTGGCGCATCAGAAATGGTGGTTTTCCCTTCCATCTCGCACTTTTGCAGCTCGAGCTTGACAGTTCTTTTCAGATGCATTCCCACTTCGACACGATCCCCGACTTCCTAGAACTGGTGATCCGCGATTTTGCCAAAGGTGCCCCACAGCACCACCATTTGGTTTTCAAAGCACATCCACTGGTAGATGGTCGCGTGCCCGTGCGTAAATACTTGAAGGAAATGGCCGCGCAGTTTGGCGTTTCGGACCGTGTGCACTACGTGCGCGGTGCCAAACTTGCGCGTTTGCTCAATGACGCACGCACCGCCATCACAATGAACTCAACCGCAGGGCAACAGGTTCTATGGCGCGGCATCCCGCTTAAAATCTTTGGCAGCGCAGTCTATTCCAAGCCTGAATTCATCTCCTATCCGCCCCTCGTCCAGTTTTTCAAGGCCGCTGAGCGCCCTAATAAACGAGCGTACAAAGATTATCGCCGCTAACTTTTGGAGACCAGCCAAGTCCCTGGCGGCTTTTATTCTGCGCGCGGTCAGCGTCAATTGCCGCGCCATGTGCCACGCCGTCAACATCAACTAAGCCGCGCGCAATTATTCGCGGCCGAGATGATACTTTATTCCAAATGCTATGACCTCTATCGCGATTGCCTCTGCGATTTGGAAACCGCTATTGATACGTTAGACTCGAAAACACGCGCGTAGCGCGAAGACCACAAAGGCTGGGTAGCAAGCGGCATACGCCTGTAGAAACGCTCGCTTTTTTCAGCGTGTATTTGGTCAAACACAACCTGTCATGTTCGAAGACAATCAAAGCCACGTCGAAGCCGCAATCAGTACAGATCGCCGCCATATGGTCTGGGCCGGCGCGAAAGATGTCCCCGTTGGTAATTACACGACTTATGTGGAAGACGTATTTTTACGTTCCAAAGGCCTCAGCGCAGAACTGGTCGCGCCGCTGTCCTTAATTTTGAATGATCTTGGAATCTACTACGATCCTACCCGCCCGCGCCACCTCGAAGAGCTCCTGCGCATGCGCAAGATCCTGTGTCCTCATCAAAAACAGCGCGCGGAGCGGATGATTGCGGCGCTGATCCAAGCGCGTTTAAATAAATATAATGTTGGCTCACCCGAGCTGGTCGATCTGCCGAAAGGCCATCGCATTCTAGTGCCGGGCCAAGTCGAAGACGACACTTCGATCCTAACCGGAACCAAATCAGTCAACACAAACATGGCCTTGCTCAGCGCTGGGCGCGCCGCAAACCGTGACGCTGTGATCCTTTACAAAGCCCAGCCAGATGTCGAAACGGGTTTGCGCAAAGGTTTGGTTGCGAACGAGGATACAGCGCATCTTTGTGACGCAGTTTTACATAAATGCGATCCCATTGCCGCCATCGACGCGTCGGATGAGGTCTGGACCATGACCTCCTTCCTTGGGTTTGAAGCCTTGTTGCGCGGCAAAACCGTCACATGTCTTGGCGCACCCTTTTATGCGGGATGGGGCCTCACGACGGACCTTGGTCCTGTTCCGGCACTGCGCAGTACAGAGATCACACTCGAAAGTTTGCTGCACGCTGCCTTCATCGACTATCCGCTCTATTTTGATTCAATAACGCAGCAACCCTGCCCCGCAGAAGTCGTTCTGGAACGTCTTGTATCGGGTAAAGTGACAAAGCCCAAACTGTTCAATCGAATCTTGTCGAAGCTTTAGGGCCTATTCGCGTCGAAGGCCCACTTTTGGCTTAGCTAGGCGCGCTGCCAGATATGTTCGATATCCGCACCAAGTTGACGATGCGAAGCTAGGCGAAACCGTGCAGCATCCGCCAAAACATCATGCCCCATGCTAGCAAGACCTGCCAAACCATCGCCGCCAATCGCGACGCCCGCAGAATGGATAACCAAGCTATCCACCAAATCCGCGCGCAAAAGCGAGGCCGCCAAACGACCACCCCCTTCACAAAAAACTCGCGTTAATCCTTTGTGGCCGAGGGCTTGCAACATCTGATGCGGTTCAAGACCTGACGCGTCCATCTCGCAAGCGATCAACTCCGCGCCAAGATCTATCCACGCTGCGCGATCCCCGTCTTTGACGTCAGATCCATGGCAAAGCCACACAGGAACATCCCGCGCGGTTTTAGCAAGCGAGCTATCGAGATCGATCTTTAAGCTTTGGGCTGCAACAACGCGCACAGGCTGATGACCTATGCCCAAGCCGCGCACGGTCAGCGATGGATCATCACCGCGCGCGGTCCCCGCGCCAATCAGCACTGCATCATGCGTTGCACGCATGGCATGGACAGCACGTCGCGCCTCTGAGCCGGTGATCCATTGGCTATCACCTGTGCGCGTGGCAATTCGCCCATCAAGGCTCAGCGCCAGCTTCAAGGTCACAAACGGGCGACCAACCTCTGTTTTCAAGAAAAACCCAGCGTTAATCTCAGCCGCGTCTTTCGCACAAATTCCATTCTCAACAACAACACCAGCCCCGCGCAGTTGTGCGAAGCCACGGCCAGACACACGCGGATCACTATCTTCGATTGCGGCAACCACTCGCGCTATCCCTGCTTCAATAAGCGCTTCACTACAGGGCGGCGTTTGCCCATGATGCGCGCAAGGCTCCAGCGTGACGTAAGCCGTCGCCCCATTCGCGCGCTTGCCCGCTTGCACCAAGGCGACAGTTTCTGCATGAGGACGTCCGCCCACCTGCGTCCAACCACGACCCACGATGCGACCTGCGTTCACGAGCACACAGCCCACCGCAGGATTAGGCCATGTACGACCAAGGCCCCGCCGCGCAAGCGATAAAGCCATCTGCATATAAGCTTGATCGCTTAAGATCACTCTTCGGGCGTCACGCCTGGACGCAACTCAGAAACGAATTTATCAAAGTCATCAGCGGCTTGGAAGTTTTTGTAAACACTCGCAAAGCGCACATAGGCGACAGTGTCGATCCGTGCCAAAGCTTCCATGACTATCTCACCAATCTGCTTAGAATTGATGTCTGTCTCACCCATGCTCTCCAATCGGCGCACAATACCCGAGATCATTTGATCCATCCGCTCAGGTTCAACAGGTCGTTTCTGAAGCGCGATCCGAATAGAGCGTTCCAGCTTGTCACGATCAAAATCTTCGCGACGGCCATTGGACTTGATAACCACCAAATCACGCAGCTGAACGCGCTCATATGTTGTAAATCGTCCACCACACGCGGGGCAAAAACGCCGCCGACGAATGGACACATGATCCTCGGCAGGACGTGAATCCTTCACCTGAGTATCTATATTTCCGCAAAATGGGCAGCGCATGGCCGTCCCCCCTATATGCTGTCTCTGCCTCTGGCTGTGGATTTGCCCCACTTATCCACAGGCTGTATAGGCCCTCCGCTAGAGTTTGGGTAGAGTGTAATTAGGGACGCTGTATCTAGTGTGACACGTAAGACTCAGAAATGCGGCAACATGGGCGCTGGCTTAGCTGCCCTCGCCCCATTGGTTTGTCTCAGAGCAATATTTCTGGCCAGACATTTCCTTCGTATCAAACAGCGGGTAAAAATCCGCCTCTATCACGCTATTCGCGTCAAAAACCAATTCGACAATTTTGATGTCTTTCTCAGCTACAATCAAACTTCCGTCGCTTTTCTTATCGTCAACGTTACGTTCGATCGCAAAAGACAAGATGTAGGAATAGATATAATTATACGGGGTTACATCATCCCAAATCACACGTGCGACACCGTTCCATGGCGTCATCGAAACACCCGTCATCTGGCGTGCAAGCAATATATCAGGTGTGCGATCAGTCGCCCCAAAATGATAAAGCACAATGTCATCCTGCAAACATAGATCGACCGTTTTTCTACCATCGCTAAAGGTGCAGTGAAACAACGGATGACCTGCGCCAAAACGGCTGGCCTGCGCAGTTGCAGTAAGGCTCATAGCCGGGAAATAACGCCACAAAACAGCGCCATCATGCTCCTCGAAAAAACTTGGTAACTCTGGCCAACACCGCTCAGAAGAGACGTTCGCCCATTTGATCAATCATCTGCTTGGCTTTGCCAATAGACGCTTCATTGCATTGATCGAGGTTCGCAATCGTATCCGCACGGATCAGGCGATGGGTCTTTAACTCCCCATCCACCTCTTTTTCGATCACAGCACAAAGGCGATAACCATGGATTTCCTTCATGGGTTCTGCCGTGATGCGAAAGTCCAGATACTCCACTGAATTATCTACAGGGCTCGCGCTTTTCTTGGACCCAAACAAACGTGAAAGTAACGACATCCCTCGCCCTTACTGATCTAGGAAGCTACGCAGCTTACGCGAACGACTTGGATGCTTGAGCTTACGCAGGGCTTTCGCTTCGATCTGGCGAATACGTTCGCGCGTCACACTGAACTGCTGACCCACCTCTTCAAGAGTGTGATCGGTATTCATACCGATACCAAAACGCATTCGCAAAACCCGCTCTTCACGCGGCGTGAGCGAGGACAGAACTCGCGTTGTCGTCTCTTTGAGGTTTTCCTGAATGGCGCTGTCCAAAGGCAAAACCGCATTCTTATCCTCAATGAAATCACCAAGCTGGCTGTCTTCCTCGTCGCCAATCGGCGTCTCCAAAGAAATCGGCTCTTTCGCGATTTTCATTACCTTGCGCACTTTTTCCAGAGGCATTTGCAACTTGGCTGCCAGTTCCTCTGGTGTCGGCTCACGACCGATTTCGTGGAGCATTTGACGACCTGTACGCACCAGTTTGTTGATCGTCTCGATCATGTGCACTGGAATACGAATTGTGCGGGCTTGGTCAGCAATGGAGCGGGTGATTGCCTGACGAATCCACCACGTCGCATAGGTGCTGAATTTATAGCCACGACGGTATTCAAACTTATCGACAGCTTTCATCAGGCCGATATTACCTTCTTGAATCAAATCAAGGAATTGTAGGCCACGGTTTGTGTACTTCTTGGCAATGGAAATCACCAAGCGAAGGTTGGCTTCAACCATTTCTTTCTTGGCCTGACGCGCTTCTTTTTCGCCTTTCTGAACCTGCTGCACGATGCGGCGGAATTCGGAAATATCGAGCCCAACATATTGACCGACTTGCGCCATATCAGCACGCAATTCTTCAACTTTTTCGGTTGAGCGTTCGATGAACATCTGCCAGCCACGCCCCGCCTTGCCAGCCATTTCTTCCAGCCAGTTCGGGTCAAGCTCACGACCTCGATATGCCTCAACAAATTCACGGCGATTGATGCGAGCTTGATCTGCGAGCTTCACGATTGAGCTGTCGATGCTCATAACGCGGCGGTTAATACCATAGAGCTGATCGATCAACGCTTCGATGCGGTTGTTGTGTAAGTGCATCTCGTTAACCAAAACAACAATCTCAGAACGCAGTTTTTGATAGTTCGCCTCTTGCTTGTCAGAGAAACTATCATCTTCGTTCAAAGTCGCTGAAATTCGGCTGTCTTGCATTTGCGAAAGCTGCTCGTAAAGGCCAGCAATAATTTCCAAAGAGTCTAAAGCCTGCGGCTTGAGCGCAGCTTCCATCGCGGCAAGCGACATATTCGCCTGTTCATCTTCATCATCGTCGTCATCATTGGTGATCGGGTTGCCATCCGCATCAAGTTCAGCCGTCCCTTCGGCTTTTGGCGCTGACGCCGAATTGGCGGCAGCAGGCGCAACAGGCGTGGTTTCCTCTTCGCCCATCTGATCGCCAAAGGTAGCTTCAAGGTCGATGACATCACGCAACAGAATATCTTCGGAAAGAAGTTCGTCGCGCCAAATTGTAATAGCTTGGAAGGTCAGCGGGCTTTCGCACAGCCCTGCAATCATCGTATTGCGACCCGCCTCAATGCGCTTGGCAATCGCTATCTCGCCTTCCCGCGAGAGCAGCTCGACAGAGCCCATCTCACGCAAATACATACGCACAGGGTCGTCAGTACGATCCAACTTTTCTGACGAAGCCGTGGAAACAGCGACTTCTTTGTTGGTCCCTGCCGCAACAAGATCGGTAGTGCCCTTATCTTCTTCTTCGGCGTCTTCGTCTTCTTCGGTTACCTGAATACCCATTTCAGAGAGCATCGACATGACGTCCTCGATCTGATCGGAGCTGACCTGATCCGGCGGCAAAACCGCGTTCAACTGGTCGTAAGTAATGAACCCTCGCTCGCGCGCGTCGGCGATCATTTTCTTGACGGCGGTTTGGCTCATATCGAGCGTATGCGCAGAGTCCTGATCGTCGGATTTGCGGTCGTCATTGTCTTTGGCGGCCATGCAGATGCTCCTGTGCAGGGCGCTAGACCCCTGAATTGGCTATGGTTCGAATCATTTGCGCAACATCTAAGTGTCTCGCTTGTTGCGAATCATAGCGCGTGAAAGTGATTCGAAAACCTGTTTACCCTGTTTTCTTTACCTATTCCTCACCAAAATGCCAATTCATGGCTCTTTGGTAACGTTCAACTTCCCGAGCAAAGCATCAAAAGCACTTTTCTCATCACGACTGATTCGCGCACCATTCGGGGCGGTGTCATATTCAGCCTTGTCTTCATGTTCACTTCGCATCGCAAGATTTCGCGCTTGCGCTGCTTGCCCTAACCGCCAGGTCACACTTTCATCGGCGAGCCCCACGAGGTCTTCTGCCGCTTCAGCAACTTCTGCGCTTAGCCCCTGCTCCGCTTCGAGTTTGGCCAGTTCTTCAGAGATTGCCATCATCGCCATCTCTGTATCACCGGGCCGGCGAACGCAGGGTGTAATCGCCACATGGCCCGCGCCGAGCAGATTTTCAAGGTTATCGATGCCGCGTGCATCAACTATTTTTTCGCGCAGCACTTCTGGACCATGACTGGCATGGGCAAGGATCAGATCGAGAAAGGCGCGGTGCTCTTGCGTGCTCACGTGCAATTCTTCCAACTGGCCTTCGAATTCGGCAACAACATCCGGTGTGCAGATCAAACTCGCGATGATCACCGCTTCACGCATTTGGCGCTGGGTATCCTCGCCCGCACCGGCCAAAAGCGAGGCTTTGGTACTAGCGGTCGCCGGCGCAGGTGGCGGATTACGCCAATCGCCGCGCTTGCCTTTTGCCCACGGCTTTTTCGAACCGCCTGCGCCAGATTCAGCACGAAACAATTGCCAGCGCATATCCTTGATAGCCTGGCCATAATGCGAACGGATAGACGGATCGCGAATTAGCATCAGCTTTTCACGCAGCGTCTTATCAAGAGCAGCTTTGCGTTCGGGACTGTCAAAATTCTTGCCCTCGATCTCTTTGTCCCAGAGCAATTGCACCATGGGCATCGCACCGTCGATCACGCGTCGCACTGCCTCTGCGCCTTCTGCGCGGATCAGATCGTCGGGATCTTTGCCCTCTGGCATAAGCGCAAATCGCAAGCTTTTGCCCGCTTCTAATAAAGGCAGTGCCAGATCAATCAAACGCTGCGCTGCACGCAGACCCGCCGTATCGCCATCAAGCGCAATGATCGGCTCATCCGAAATACGCCACAGCAGATGCAACTGGTTGTCCGTGATCGCCGTGCCAAGCGGCGCGACGCACGCGCCGAGGCCACCCTCCACAAGCGCAATCACATCCATATAGCCCTCGGCCACGATTAGCGGCGCGCCTTTGCCAGCCGCCTCGCGGGCGGGACCGTGGTTGTATAAGCTGCGCCCCTTATCAAACAAAAGCGTTTCCGGAGAATTCAGATACTTCGCATTGTCATTGGGATCCATCGCACGACCCCCAAACGCCGTACAGCGCCCGCGCACATCTCGAAT
>Ga0206129_10002080_pt1 | contig 25608 bp, 8 predicted proteins | sample Helgoland_Spring_8_FD_148616 | JGI IMG/M metagenome (GOLD analysis project Ga0206129, IMG submission 148616) | Pelagic subsurface seawater microbial communities from Kabeltonne, Helgoland, North Sea - Helgoland_Spring_Bloom_20160502_2 | ecosystem: Environmental > Aquatic > Marine > Epipelagic ...
ATCTCACCTGAGATTTGCATGTCCATGTCCTCAACTTTTACAGGGATCAAACTCATTTCACGCAGTTGATACTCGTCCATAAAAGTTTCTTTGATAAAGTTTGCTTCTTCGTAACTGATGTCTACATCCAAGTTAACACGAGCATAGGTCTTTGGACCCAAATACTTTTCAGGACCTTCCAGTAGTTGACTTATTTTCAGTGTACGATACCGGGGCTGAGCTGGCCAAGCAATAAATTCTCTTGTACCGTCCCAATCCAGTATCATTAGTCCACGATCATCATCGCCAGCATCGCTATAGTTGTGTGGAAATGCATTGCCTGTATAAACAACATTGCCTCGTTCTTGACGCTTGTGAAAATGTCCTGTAAACACAGTGCCGCAACGACCAAAGTCATCTGCATTTAGTTCACCGTGATCTGGCATCTGTACCATAGCGTTCATATAAAAGTGAGGAAGTTCAAAGTGACCAATCACATAGTCAGCATTTACTTTGCGCATCTGCTTGTGTTCATCACCTACCAACCATGGAATAAAAGCAACGCCATCAACTGTGGTAATGTCATTGTAAAACTGTATGTTCTCAAACTTTTTAATAAAAGCAATGCTGTTATAGTCGCGCTTGTCTCTGTAGTATTCGTCATGGTTGCCTGGGATAAAGTGTATTGTATCAAACGAATCGTTGAGCAAGTCCAGTGCAGCAATACTGTAGTTCAGCGTAGCAACATTAATGCTTGCTCGCTGATGATGCCAGTCGCCCATAAAGATGCAGGTATCTGCACCCTGTGCTTTAGCCTCTTTACAAAACCAAGTAACAAAGTCCAGACAATCTCGGTTGAATGTCTGGCTATTGCTTTTGTTACCAAAGTGAATATCCGTGAATACGGCGGCCCGTTTGAACAAACTCATGTGTGTATTATAGCACCTTATGTGTTAATGTCAAGTAATAGGATCTGAACTCTTTGCTAGTTCGTTTTCAGTTTGTCTTGTGTAACTTGGGTTTAGTCCAGCACTTTCGAGAATATCATCTCTGATGCTTTGATTTTTCTTTTCCAAGTTTAACACTCTTGTAAAACTGTTTGTGATTGCTGCAGTGTAGTAAGCAAATGGATTTTCACTTTTACTTTCATCAAACTGTAATCCAATCTGTGTGAGTTGTAGCAGTGCTTGGCTACGCATTTCATCATTGTATGTGTATCCACGCCAGTTACTTCTAGTACCATAGCGTTCACATAGTTTCATATACATGCGGGCAAGTTTGTTAGTTGTGCGTCCATGTGACTTACTAAAGTTGCCATTTTCTAGTCCACCTTCCCAGTGACTTTTACCAACACAAACTGCAACATCATTGTCGTCCAGTCTAAAGTGTTGAAAAGGAGGGAAGTTGCACTGAATATGATGGTCAGCAACAGTTTTAGGATTCTTTTTACGTCCTGGGTGCAAAGGAACGTGATCGTGTGTCATTACACGGAATACAACATCTTGCTTGTCGATTTTCTTCCAGTCCACAGCAAAATCTGCTTGTTTGACTTTTTGTCCTTCGGCACGAGCAGCCTCATATGCAGTTTTTTGCAAACGATCTGCTTGATTGCGCTTTGCTTGTGCAATAGTGCGAATGTTAATTTTTTCTACATTTGGCAGAATAATGTCATAAACATCATCGCCGTCTGCAACAAAACTACTGTAAGTGTTCTTAGATAAATGAATTTCTTTCAACAAATCGCGATTGTTGAGATAATTTTTCCTTTTGATCATGTAATGTGATTCCTTTTATATGCGTATATTATACAGCCTATAAATATACTTATCAAGTAAAAAAACAAGGATTTGATAAATGGCATTTGATTTAGGTAGTAAATTTACTAGACGTGCGCAACAGTTTGTAAGCGATGCTGCCGGTAGAGCTCTACCTGGTAACGATCCATTGAGTAAAATTGGACGCAGCGTACTAGGCGCTAGTGGAAATAGACTTATTCAGGCAGGATTAAATTTTGCAGGTGCAAACATTCCTGGGTTTAGCGATGCTGCTGCTACTGTGTTTAGAGACGGTGATATCCGTGTTAGACTTAGCATGAGTCCGGCAAGTGGTCCTTTGCTATACAAAGATCCAAGTAATAAATTATTAGAGCCATTGATTGACACAGACGGTATATTGTTTCCTTATACGCCAACGATCAGTGTAAGCCACAGTGCGCAATATTCTGCAGTACATCCTGCGCACAGTAATCATATGCAGCATAGTTATAATGCAAGCAGTGTAGATAGCATCACAGTTGATGGTTACTTTACAGCAAATACTGCAGACGAAGCAAGATATGTATTTGCAGTACTTCATTTTTTGCGCAGTGCTTATAAAATGTTTTATGGTGCAGATACACTCAGAGGCACACCTCCACCAGTACTAAGACTTAGTGGTTATGGACCTCACAACTATAACAGTGTTCCTGTTGTGCTAACGCAGTTTACAGAGATTATGCCAGCTGACAGAGACATGATTGAAGTGCCACTAGCCTCATCACCAGATGCGGCAACAAAAACAATGATACCAACTTACTTGCCTGTTACAATGTCATTAATGCCAATTTACAGCAAAAATCAAATCAGCAACTTTAGTTTACAAGGCTTTGCAAGAGGAGACTTGATTGGTAATCCTGGTAAAGGCGGAGGATTCCTATAATGGCAGAGTATCGCAGTGATAGCCCGTATGCAAATACCTCGCAGTATAGTTATTATTTAGATGTGATGACACCGAGACGTATTCCGGCATATAGAGACGATGTGCTACACACACTAACACTAGTGCACCAACACAGACCTGATCTACTAGCGTTTGACTTGTATAAGAATTCAAACTTGTGGTGGGTGTTTCAGGCTCGTAATCCAAATGCATTTGAAGATCCAATTTGGGACTTTCGTGCAGGTGTAAAATTTTACATTCCTAAAAAGGATACAGTAGAAACAGCATTAGGAATCTAACATGCCTTCTCCGTTTTTTAAAAACAAAACAAACAATCCAGCGCCAGAAGATTTTTCACTGTATGAACCTCCTCAGGCTGATCCTGTACGCATTACCAGTGCCGAGCCGCTTACTGTGCCTGCAATATCACCGGGCGATGTTGATGTTATACAAGACCCTGCAGGAAATCTTGTAAGAATACAACTTACTCCTAACAGAACAAACCGCAGCGGCAGACAAGATGTTGATCTAACAGACAGAGGTAGCAGTAATCTAAGTGTAAGTCAAGATGCGCCAGAAGAAAACTATTTTGAAGAAGGCGATTTTGAACTTGGCTCTAATTATAGTTTAACTGATGATGGTAGTGAAACCGGATCGCCGCTGGGCTTAAATGCAAGCCGAAAATCTAAAACTAAAATTTCAGGTGCAAAGGATGCTACGGCACTTAATCAAGGCCCTTTTATGGAAGATTTGAGTAAAATTCAAATCAATCCTCGTCCAAACGAACTTAATCGTTTTTCAAGTATGACTTACAATATTGCACTGTATATAATGAACAGCAAGAGTTATGTTAACATGCTTACGCAGCCTCGTACACCGCAAGTTGCACTGAGTCCACCTAACAGTTATTTGTTAATGCGCAGCGGCGGAGTAGGACTAGATGGTGGTGGAACAGATTTTAGTAATGATTTCTTTATCGACGATTTAGAGATTAGCAATGTTGCTGTTGGTCCTAACAAGTTTAAAGCAAACACAAACGCAACAGATATTCGCTTTACAATTACAGAGCCACGTGGCGTTACTTTGCTAGAAAGATTGCAACGAGTAGCAGGCACAGTTTTAGCAAGTACACGAGAAAAGTATATTCATGCTCCATATTTGCTGGAAATAACATTTAAAGGATATGATGAAAATGGCACACCGTTGCCTACATCAAGTGCTGCAAAGTATATTCCTATTAGATTAATTGACATGCAATTTGATGTTACTGCCAGTGGCACACAATATAAAGTCCAAGCAATACCATTTGCTAATCATGCAATGGGTAGTATAATGAGTACTATACCTTTTAACGTAGAACTTAAAGCAAGTACTGTTGGAGACATTTTTAGTGCTGGTGTTATAGTTGAAGAGACAGTGCAGACAACTGAGACTGTAAGAATAAATCCTAGAGAGACTACTACCCGAGAAAGAATTGTAAAGAAAAAGAAAAAATCACAAGCAAAAAATCTTGCTGAAATTTTAACAGACTATCAGAAAAAACGCACACTAGAAAGCACAACACTTGTAGACAAGAATTTTGAAGTAAAAGAACAACCAGTGCCACCTGCTGCGGAAAAATACGACACATACAAGTTTTTAATTGCACAAAATATTGCATCAGCAAAACTAAATTTAACTGGACTGTACGATGCACTTAATACACCTGCTCCTACAGAGGACAGCAAAGAAAAAACAGATAAAACCAAAAGTGATAAACGTCAGTTCGATGCTTATGTAAGAGGTATATCGCAAGGCATTACCTTAGACAAAGAAACACAAACATTTAAGATCAATGCTGGTACAGATATAACAAAACTATTGAATCTTGTTATACTACACAGTGACTACATGGATCAAAACATTGTAGACAATCCTAGTCAGCAGGTCAGCGAAGGCGGCGGAATTGATTGGTTTAAAATTAGACCTATTATTGAAAGTGCTGAAAGTGTTGGCGGCGGAATGGACAACAAAGATGGAAGATACAAATATCTTATTACATATGCAGTTGAGCCAAACAAGATATACTACAGTGATTTTCCTTGGGCTAAAAAGAGTAAACCCACTGGCATAGGTGTTCATAAAAAATATGATTATATCTTTAGCGGCACAAACACAGAAGTATTAGATTTTGACCTTAAGTTTAGAACTGCATTCATACAAGTAATGACTGCAGGCACAGGAGCTCCTTTTGGAAGCAAAACTGCCGACGAGCATTTTGCAGGCATAGTTAAAGAATTGCCACAAAGTGCTGAAGGCAACACAATTAACAGTCAAGATGGCATGAAACGAGCAAGAGCAAAAGATTTGTTTAGTAGTGTTATGAGTGACGGTGTTGATATGATAGATTTGAATTTACAGATCATAGGCGATCCAGCATTTATTCCTACCAGTGATGCGTATTGGCAAGACAAGGTAAGAGCAGGACAACAGTATACAGAAGCATTTATGCCAGACGGAAGTATAAACTATAACTTGACTCCTCCCTTTGTTCAAGTTAATCTTAAAACACCAGTTGACTATAACGAAACAAGCGGACTTGCTAATCCTAATAGATATGGCAATAGCAGTTTTAGTGGAGTATATCAAGTGACCAGTGTAGATAGTACATTCAGCGGCGGCAGATTTGAACAAAGAATAAACGGCTTTCGTGCTATGTTGCAGCCTACATCAAGCGGAGTTGCTAGAAGCGAAGCACAAACTGCAGGAAAAGAAAGAACTGCTTTTGCAAAAGAAGCAGCAAACAGTTTTGCTGGAGGAAACCTATTAGGCGAGTTTGATACTAAACCTAAAACCAACAGCGGTGTTGCTACAGTTGTTGATACTGCAGCCAGTGAAGATGCATATAATTACGAAGATACCCCTTATACAAGTCCTACAGTTAATAATGCTAGAACACAGCAAATAGCAAGAGATCAGCAGGACAGAACAGTACCAACTATTACTGACAACGACCCAACTCAAAGTGAGGCATGGGCAAGCAGATACACAGCATATCCAGACGGAGCAATATAATCAATGAGTGTAGATATTTCAAGACAAGGTACCAAAGGCGGCGATCCGCAGTATAATACCGCAAATCTAACTGGTGTTAGAGAAGAACGCGGCGTTGTAAAAGGCGTTGTTAAAGCCAATGTACATGGTGCACACATGGGCGTCATCAAAGTGTGGATCCCTACTTTTAGTACAGATCCAACAGAAAAAGCACAGTGGCGCACAGTACGTTATTGTACTCCTTTTTATAGTAGAGTAGACAGTCAAGGCCCAAACAACGATTACATGAGTACAAAGGTAACAAGTGGTATTGTAACACCGCCGCCGGATCTCGGCACAGAAGTATTGTGCTTTTTTCCAGAAGGACGCAATGCAGAAGGTTATTATTTTGCTTGTGTGCCTGATACATTTATGCTGCAAACAGTTCCAGAAGCAACAAGAAAGCCTGACGGTAATCCAGGCGGTGAGTTCAACGACAATCCCAATGGCGAACGTTCAGGCAAAAAAGTAACTAACTTTAAAAAAGAACCTAGACCAACTGACTTTTATACACAAGCCTATCTTCGTCAGCAAGGACTGCTAGATGACACAGTGCGTGGTATAAACAACAGTGGATATATGCGAGAATCTCCTAGCGAACTTATTGGTATTAGTTCAAAGGGTAGACGCATTACCGAACAAGGCGCTGACTTTTTAACAACATACAACGCACAGGTTAAAAATCCTGATACTGCAGATAAAAAAGTTGTAGACGGATTGCTCGGTCCGTATGCCAGACGCAAAGGGCATAGCATTACACTTGACGACGGTGATATTGATGGTAACAGTAACCAAATACGTTTCCGCACCAGTACTGGTCATCAAATCATGCTTAATGACAGTGAAGGCGTTATCTATGTTGGCAACAGCACTGGTAGTTGTTGGATCGAATTGAGCAACAATGGAACAATGGATGTGTATGCACAGGACAGTATTAACTTCCGCAGCACAAATATTAACTTTCACGCTGATCAAAATATAAAGTTTCACAGCAAAGGTTATACACAAATTGTTAGTGAGCAACAACTTGCACTTGAAGGCAAAGCAGAACTTACTGCATTCAGCGAAGGCGAAGTTGGAATTACCGGCAAAAAGAATTTGCACTTGCACACAGACAGCGAGCTGTTTGCAACTAGCACCGGCGCAAGTTATTATAATGCCGGTGGCAATATAAGTGTAGCAGGTAGTTTGGTATTGTTGCAAGGACCAAAGACACAGGCAAAGCAAGCAAAGAAAATTAATGCTACACAAAAAGAAGATACTACATTTGACGAAGCAAGCAATCAGTTTATACTAGATGAAGAACAACTGTTATCTACCAGTGTTGATAGGCTTACAATGCACGAGCCGTTTTTATATCATGGGCAAGCAAATGTTGCTACACCATACAGTGGCGGATTATCGGGCGCAAGTGGTTCACCTACTGGTGGATACAGTATTGTTCCACAAGCTGTGGCAGTGCCAACAGCTATATCAGATCCAACAGGCGGGCTTGGGCCAGGCGGTGCAGGCGGCTTTGCTGGAGTGTCAAGTTCAATTAGCGGCGCTGTAAGTAGTTCACCTATCAGTGCAGCATCTTTCGGTGGTGCAACAAGTGCGCTTCAAGGAGCAGATTTCGGTAGTTTCACTAAAGACATCAGCGGAAAGATCACAGGCCTGTCAAGCGAGCTGCAAGCAAAACTCCCAGGTGCTGTAGCAGAATTTCAAAATAAATTGCCAGGAGCAGTTGCAGAGTTTAATAAAGTACTTCCGCAAGCACAAGACCAACTGAAAACTGTGCTTAACAGCCCTGCAATAAACAAGTTTCCTATTACAGATATGGTTAAGCAAGTTAACACAGGATTTAGTGTTGGAGCATTGGATAGCATAGACACAACAGCACTTAATGCTGCAGTTGTAAAACAGGCAGGTAGTTTGAATAATCCAGCATTTATTGACAGTGCAACAAAAAGTATTGGCAAGTTTGGCGTTAACGTTGATCAACTGAAAAAGCAAGGCTTTGTCCGTCCTGAAGCAGTGTTTAATGACCAACTAGCAGACCCAAGTGTGTGGACAGGCAAAGGCGGAGCAACTAGTCGTAATAAGTTTTTAGGAAACTCAGGCCTGCAAGAAAGTGTGCAACAGGCTGTGACTGCGGACGAATATCAAACCATGGTTAACAGTGGTGCTATTAAATTCACTGATGGTAAAGAAGAAATCATCAGCATGCTTACTGCAAGTAATGCAGCATCTCCTGAAGTTGTAAAACAAGTAAGAGAAGGCTTTAGTAATATCGAAGGTGTGTTGCAAAACACAACTAATATTCCCGGTGGTGCAGATATTGCTAGTATTGTAAAACAAAACATGCAGATTGGTGCAGCCGCAGCAAAACGTGCAACACAAATCAAAAATGATGTAGCAGCACAGCGCGGCCCAGATGACGGATTGCGTGGAAAGACTGCAACGCCTAAAACAAACACATCTAGCGGCATTGATTTACAAATTGCACAAAAGCACTTGGAAATGTTTAGCTCGCAAGCAAATCTTTCAGCAGAACAGCAAGCACAATTGAACACACAGTTATTACAATTATACGCTCAAATTGATAAAATGAGTTCGGAGTAAATACATTATGGCTATAGCAACATACAAAGGATTCAGCACAGTAAATAACAACTTTGGTAGTTCAAAGTTAACTGATACTGACTTAATTAAACGAGACTTACTCAATCACTTTGCTATTCGCAAGGGTGAAAAACTTATGAATGGCGAATTTGGCACTAGTTTGCGTGATTTAATCATGGATCCTTTGACAGATGAAACCAAAGCAATTGTGATACAAGAAGTAAATGCTGTTATCGAAAATGATCCTAGAGTGCGCAGCGAAGGTATTACACTAGACGAATACGAAAATGGACTACAAATTGAAATGTCTGTTAGATATGTAATCGACAATCAGGTTGAAAACCTTGTAGTACGCTTTGATAGACCAGACAACGCAGCAATATAATATACATACTTTATTCCGCAAATAAATACTGCATAAGATAGGAATATGTAAACATGGCTGCTAGTACAAGACAATCAAACTTATTTGCTGCTGAAGATTGGAAGAAAGTCTATGAGACCTTCCGTGAAGCAGACTTTCAGAGTTACGATTATGAAACCATTCGTAAGAGTATGGTTGACTATTTGCGTAATTATTACCCAGAAGATTTCAACGACTTTATTGAATCAAGTGAATATATTGCACTGATTGATTTGATTGCATTCCTAGGGCAAAGCCTTAGTTTCCGTGCAGACTTAAATGCCAGAGAAAACTTCCTGGAAACAGCAGAACGCAGAGACAGCATACTACGCTTGGCTCGCATGCTTAACTACTATCCAAAGCGTCAGCAAATTGCTAGAGGCTTGCTTAAAGTTGTCAGTGTAGAAACAACAGAAGCAATCACGGATGCAAATGGCAACAGTTTGCGTGACACAGAAATTAGTTGGGGCGATCCAACTAACAGTGATTTCCTTGAGCAATTCACTACTGTGCTTAATGCAGCAATGGTAAACACACAACAGTTTGGTAATCCAAGCTTGAAAACCACAGTTGGCGGTATTAACATTGAAGAATATCAAATCAGTTTAAATCCAGGCACTGTGCCGATCTATGATTTTAAAACAACAGTTGGAACACAGAATTTAGACTTTGAACTAGTAAAAGGCACATATACCGGCACTGATTATTTGTACGAAGTAGCACCGCAGCCTAGTAGTACAACAAACATTCTTTATCGCAATGATAACAGAGGCTTTGCTAGTGCTAACAACGGATTTTTCTTTTACTTTAAGCAGGGCAACTTACAGAGTGCAGACTTTAGTATTGCTGAAAAACTTCCTAATCGTACAGTAGAACTAGATATCAACAATGTTGACAACAATGATGTTTGGTTGTATCAATTGGATGATCAGGGCAGAGAAACCACACGCTGGGATAAAGTACCTGCAATTTCAGGCAATAACGTTATCTACAACAGTTTAAGTGCTAACAACAAAAATCTATTTACAGTACGCAGTCGTGCAAACGATCAGATCAGTTTAGTATTTGGCGATGATGTTTTCTCAAATATCCCAAGCGGAAACTTCCGTGTTTACTTCCGTACAGGTGCAGGTACAACATATAAGATTAGTCCTGATGATATGCAAAATTTGCAGATTATAATTCCGTATATCAGTCACAGCAATCAACTTGAAAACCTAACAGTTAATTTGAGTTTACAAAGCACTGTTGCAAATGCAAGTGGCAGAGAAAATCTGCGTGATATTAAACTAAAAGCACAGCAACAGTATTATACACAGGATCGTATGATCACAGGTGAGGACTATCAAATCCTTCCTTACACAAAGTTTAGTAATGTATTAAAGTCAAAAGCAATTAACAGAACTGCTAGTGGTATCAGTCGTTACCTAGATGTGCGCGACACAACTGGCAAGTATAGCAGCACAAACATTGTTGCCGAGGATGGAATTTTTTATCGCACAGAAGATTTACAGCAATTCCAGTTTACGTTTATTACTGACAGTGATATTAGTAACACTATTAGTCAACAAGTAGAAAAGAATATTATAAAGAATGAAAGTCTGCATTATTATCTTAAAAACTATGGCGGCACTGATGTTACAGGACTTAGTGCTAGTTGGAACTTAGCAACAACTAGTAGTGGCACAGTGACAGGGTATTTTAAAAATGATGTCAACAGTCCTCTTAAAATTGGCAGTTTTGCAACCAGTAATCTAAAATTTGCAAAAGTTGGTGCACTTGTTAAATTTACTGCTCCTAGTGGCAAAGTGTTTGACATTAACAACAACTTAATTACAGGTGTCAGTGGCACAATTAATACTCGTGATTATATATGGGCAAGTATAAGTGCAGTTGTAACAGATGGAACTAATCAAGGTGTGGGTAATCTAGAAACTGGCGTTGGTCCTGTTACACTTAGTGAAGTTATTCCTCAGGATGCAGTGCTGGATCAAGTTATTGCTCCTTGGAATACTGCAATCTCTAGCACAGTACGAAACAGTATTATTCAAGCAATTGGTGATTTTAAAACTTTTGGATTGCGCTATGACAAGGATACACAAGCCTGGGCTATTATTAATGCACTGGATCTTAATACCACAAACACATTTAGTTTAGATTATGCAGGTAATACAAATAATACAAACTTAGATGCTAGTTGGTTCTTTAAGTTTACCAATGATGGTTCAACCTATACTGTGAACTTCCGTAGCACAAGTTATATATTTGAAAGTAAACTAGAGACACGTTTCTACTTTGATAATGATTTAAAAATCTTTGATCCTCGCACAGGCAAGACTATTAAAGACAAAGTTAATATCCTCAAAGTTAATGCGCTACCTGATAGTGTAAGCAGTTTGGCAGTTGACTATGCAATGCAGATTGATGATGTTATCACAGAAACAGATGGCTTTACACTAACAAATAGAATTAAAGTTACGTTCCCGGATATCGACAGCGATGGTGTTGTGGATAATCCAGAAGTGTTTGACATTGTAGTTGCTCCGCTTACTAATGCATCAACAAAGGTTGTGTTTTATCAGACTAGCACAAGCACAGGCGGCTATTTAACATATACTCCTGTTGCAACTACTAGTATAGAACAACGCTATACTACACAAGCAGCAATCAGTGAAGTTATTGCACAGTTTAGTAGTGGACAAGTATTCTATGCAAGCACAGATGATAAGTTTTTTATTCTAAGTGTAGATGGTGCTAATGTAAAAAGTATAGCACAAACCACAGATTATATCAAGCGCACAGGGCGTAGCGACTTACTATTCCAGTATACACACAACAGTCCAAACAACAGACGTATTGATCCAAGTCCAAGTAACATTGTAGACTTGTTCTTGCTTACAAGCCAGTATGACACAGACTATAGAAACTATGTAACAGATATTACTGGCAGTATTGCTAAACCAACCAAGCCAACTACAAATGATTTGCGTGATCAGTTTGGCAGTTTAGAAGAGTTTAAGAGTGTAAGTGATACTATTATCTTTAACAGCGTTAGTTATAGACCACTATTTGGCGATAAGGCAGATGAAGAATTGCAAGCAACGTTTAAAGTAGTTAAAAACACCAGCACACTTATCAGTGACAGTGAAATTAAAGAGCGGGTTGTTGCTGCAATTAATGAATATTTTGCTATTCAAAACTGGGACTTTGGTGACAGTTTCTTTTTTAGTGAACTTGCAGCATATTTGTATAGTATACTAAGTCCAGATGTGCTAAGTGTTGTTATTGTTCCTAAACTTGCAACCAGTAACTTTGGTAGTTTATTCCAGATACAAAGTCAGCGAGATGAAATTTTAATTAGTGCAGCAACGGTAAATGACATTGAAGTTATTGACGTTATTACTGCAAACAGTTTACAAGCAAGCGGCAATGTTGTTAACACAACTAGCACAAATCTTGCTGCAGAAAGTGCAAGTGCAAGCGGTGCTAGTACAACAGTAAATACAGCAACAAACACAGTTACAACTACAACTACAACCACTGGAGGATATAGTTACTAATGGCACTTCGTAAAAGTTCGGTACTATTACCTGATATTTTCCAGACCACAAAGAACAATAAGTTTCTTAATGCAACTGTTGACCAATTAATTAGTGAACCTAATTTACAGCGTGTAAACAGTTTTATTGGACGCAAGTTTGCTCCTAACTTCACAGTTGGTGATGGCTATATTAATGAAATTAATGATGATAGACAAAACTATCAACTAGAGCCAGCAGTAGTATATCGTAGTCCTAGCAAGCAAATTGAAAGCCTAACTGGATATATTGATTTTGTAAATCAACTGCGTTACAACAATGTAAATGTGGACACACACAGTGACTTGTTTGATCAAGAATACTATAACTACAGTGGGTTTGTTGATCTAGATAAACTTGTAAACTATGGTGAATACTTTTGGTTGCCTGCAGGCCCTGACAGTGTGCAAGTGTTCAACAGCGCAGTGGACACTGAACGTGATTATACAATTACACGTCGTACAGTAGCAACAGTGGATGAATATAGCATTGATGGAAGTGATAACAGCAACCCAACTATTACCCTTGCAAGAGGCGGCAGTTACACATTTAATGTTCAGCAAACAGGCACGCCTTTCTGGATCCAAACAGAAACAGGTACTAGTGGTATTAGTAGTTACGGTTCAAATGTAAGCACAAGAGAAGTACTTGGTGTAACTAATAACGGTGATGATAACGGCACAATCACATTTAATGTTCCAGAAACAGATGCACAAAACGATAAGATTAATGCTACACAAGCGGCAAATCCAGACTTTGCTACTACACTAACCTATAAACAAATTCACAATGTTCCTTATAGTGCATTTATTGATGCGCACGGCGGCATTGATGTACAAACAGAAATTGACGGTAAAAGTCTAGTATTTGTTAATTTAACTACAGATGCAAATGCGTGGGATCAAGGCGCACCATTTGATGGATATGGCTTTGACGATCCTGATAATCCTTGGGATGAGACAACTACACTTCCTATCGCAACACGCTATGATGTATATAACATTGCAGTAAACAGTGTTGGCGGCGTAGATACAATTCAACTTACTCGCAGTGCAGACTGGCCCGTTGGCGAAAAAGTTAAAATCAAACAAGGTAATGACTACGGAAACAGAGAGTTTTACAAAGATGCAAGCGGGTTGCCTGAACTAATCCAACCTTACACTGCTGGACTAGACACACTTTATTATCAGGATGGCGTTAACGCAAATCAGTTTGGTAAGATTCAACTAGTTGATGTTAATGTGGTTCCAGCAATTGATGTTGAAGATGATATACTAGGCAAACAAACCTTTACCAGTGCTAACAGTGTAAAGTTTACCAACGGACTTAAAGTTGAATTTAACAGCGACATTACACCAAGCACTTATGCAGACAGAGAATACTTCGTTGAGGGCGTAGGACAACCAGGCGGTATAACACTAACACCAGTGGATGAAATGCTTACACCAGAAACTTATACTAATAGTTCAAGTGATGGCTTTGATACAGTGGCATATGATGCAGGCGGCTGGGACGGCACAATTAATGCACCGCTGGATCAAGACTATATTGTTATAAATCGTAGTAGCCCGGATAGAAATGCCTGGAGTCGCGGCAATCGCTGGTTCCACAGAGAAGTTATTGAAGCAACTGCGACCTATAATGATTTTACTGCAGACGTAGATGATACGGCAAGAGCAAAACGTCCTATCGTTGAATTTTATGCAGGATTAGAATTATTTAACATGGGCACAAGCAATGTTGCTCCAGTGACCGTTGTTGATACTACACAAGTAGATGCACTTAGTAATGTAAATGGAACCACTGGCTACTTTGCAGACGGTATAGACTTGCAACAGGACAACACAGTGATCTTTAGCGCAGACACAGATTCTGATGTTAGAAACAAGATTTATCGTGTAGATTTAATAAACGAAGACAGCGATGCAACTACCAGTGAAATTATAAACTTGGTAGAAATCGGCACAGTAGTTGATGGCAATGCAGTGCTTAGTACACTGGGCGCAAATAACCAAGGAAAACAGTACTGGTTAGATGGAACAACATGGAAAACAGCACAGCAAAAGACTGCATTAAATCAGGATCCGTTGTTTGACATCTTTGATCCAGACCATACAAGTTTCAGTGATCAAACAAAGTACCCAAGTAGTAACTTTGTTGGTAGTAAGTTGTTTAGTTACAAGCGCAATAACAACAACAATCCAGACACAATTCTAAACTTTGGTTTAACCTATAAAAACTTTAGTACAATTGGTGACATTGTTTTTGACAATAACTTCGATGGCGACAAGTTTCAGTATACAAAGAGTACTGGTAATACAAATGTAATTGTACGCAGCGGACACGCACATCAGTTTGATATAGCAGGCAATAGAGTATTGTACAACGGCTGGACCAAAACAGTTGAATCTAGCACACAGTATCAAATTGTAAGTTATGATGTTGGCACTGAACTTTATAGTTTTGAAATTGGTGCTAGTGTAGATACCACTAGAATTAAACAGCCTCTACAAGTATTTGTGAACGGTAAATTTAAGTATCCAAGTGAGTATACACATCTTATCCAAGGTGACAGAGAGTATGTTGTGTTTACAGATAAACTTGCTGTAGATGATACTGTAACCATTAAGTTTTTCAGTAACGCAAAGGCAGCAAACAGTTTTTACGAAGTTCCAAGTAATCTGGAAAATAACGCAGGCAATGCAACATTCGACACACTAACACTGGGACAAATGCGTAACCACACTGTTGAAATTAGTCATCAAATAAAAACACTAACAGGAGTGGCACCGGGTAAAAGTAATATCCGTGATGTAAACTACAGAGCCTATCCTGGTAACATACTACAGCACAGTGCTGGTATGATTCTGCCTATGTATTTGTTGACCAATGAAACTTCAAATACAATTGAAAGTGTAAAGTATGTTAAGAATGAGTACACAAAGTTTAAAAACAAATTCATTGACAATATTGATAAACTAGATTTAGATTTAACAAATCCTGCAAAATGTGTGGATGATATCCTGCTATATATGGCAGGAAAGAAAACCAGTACATTTCCGTTCTACTACAGCGATATGCTTCCATGGGGCGATCAAAAGTCACAGTTAGTTTATACCATAGATGATGCAGCAGAAACTGAATTTGAATTTAATACACAGTTTGATCTGACTGCTATTAGCAATCAAGGTGTGCTAGTATATCATACACCGATTAGCACAGGCGTTGCAAACCTTCTTGTTGAAGAACAGGATTATACATTTGATACAGTAGAAGCAAAAGTTATACTTAACTCTAACAACTTAGGTCTTGCAACTATTGGATTAAGCGTAGATGACACAATTACAATTGTTGAATACACAGAAACTAACGGCAGTTTTATTCCGCCTACGCCATCTAAGATGGGTTTGTGGTACAAGTTTGTGCCTACTTTATTCACAGACTCAACATACGCTACACCTAAAACAGTCGTCGAAGGACATGACGGCAGTATCTGGGTCGGCTGGGGCGATATCAGAGACAATGTTCTGCTAGAACTAGAAAAGCGTATCTACAACAATATCAAAACACAGTACAACAAAGACTTGTTTGATTATGCTGAAGTGATTCCGGGTTATTTCAGAAGTACACTGAATGACTTCAGTGAAGCAAATAACATTACTCGCAGTTATTACGGTGAGTGGGCACTGCGTAACAAAGTTAAAACAGCACCTAACACAACAGTAGATCCTGACAATGGCTTTACTTGGAACTATCGTAACAGTGTTGAGAAAATTACTCAAGCAAGAATTCCTGGACATTGGCGTGCAATATATCGTTGGTTCTTTGACACAGATACTCCACACACTACGCCATGGGAAATGCTAGGACTTAGTACAAAGCCTACTTGGTGGGATGCACGTTATGGTGCTGCACCGTACACACAAGGCAACACTGTGCTTTGGGAAGATTTGCGTGATGGTAAATTATACAGCGATGCAACTGGCACAACATTTACAACGGATGCAAAACGACAACGTCCAGATTTGATGAGTATTATTCCTGTTGACCAACAAGGCGGCTTAAGAGCTCCTAGAGACTTTTTGGTGCAAGATGCATACCAAACAAATGTAGATGACGACTGGGTATACAGTGATGGTAGTCCGGCAGAGACAGCATGGAGACGTAGTAGCGAATATCCTTATGTGCTTCAAATTCTTGCAGCAACAATCAAGCCTGCAAAGTATGGAACACTTATGTTTGATACTAATCTGTTTGCTAAAGATGCCGCTTATGATCAAGTACTACAAAAGTTTAAGAGCTACAGACCTGGTATTGCAGACTTTAAAATGCATAGTCAAAGCAACGGTGCCGGCGGCATCCAGCGTGTTGAAGGATATAACCAATTTATTAATGAGTATGTTAGATTTAATGGTTATAGTGTTGATGATGAAATTTCAAAGATTAACAACCTTGAACTTAACCTGTGTTATGGTATGGCAGGCTTTACCGATAAACAATACCTAAAGATTATTGCAGAAAGTGTAACACCGAGTAGCCAAAGTGAAAACATTTTTATTCCGGATGAAGATTTAAATGTATATCTTAAGAAAAGTCTGCCACTTGAGCGAGTAGTATACAGTGGCGTGCAAATTATACAACGTGCAGATGGCTATGAAATACAGGGTTATGATATTACAAATCCGTTTTTTAAGATTGTACCAAGTGTAGTAGGTGCAGAGCCAAATCGAGTTGTAGTAGGCGAAACAACTTTTTTTGAATACAAAGATTTTGAAAATAGAATTATTAATATTCCATATGGCACAGTAATACCAAATAAACAACAGGTATTTGACTTCTTAGTGAGTTATCAGAGATACTTACAGAGCCGTGGCTTTGTATTTGACGGCACCACTGGCACTGGTGAAAAGAATGACTTTGTTAGTGCTGGCAAAGAGTTTGCTTTCTGGACTGATCAAAAGTGGACAATTGATAGTGTAATTGTTGTAAGTCCATTTAGTGATGTGCTTACAATCAACAGAGCTTTTGCTACTCTAGATGATCTAACAATCAAAGGCGCACTAAAGGATGCAAACGGAAGTATAATAAATCCAAAGTATTATGATGTGAGTAGAATTGATAATGTTATTGAGATTCGTGTAGACACAGAGAATACACAGCTATATAGTGTACAACTAGATCCTATACAATACGAACATAGTCTTGTATTCAACAATACAACAATATTCAATGACGTTATCTATCAGCCAGAGCTAGGCAACAGACACAGCAGACTTAAACTTGTTGGCGCAAAAAGCGGCGATTGGGACGGGACTCTACATGCACCTGGCTTCTTTATTAACGAAGATAAAATTAGTATTTGGCAGACCTATCAGGATTACAAAAAAGGTGACATTGTAAGTTACCAGAACAAAACCTATGTAGCAAAAGGATCAGTTGACGGAGCAAATGTTTTTGATTACAATGACTGGACCGTTGCAGATAATATGACAACTGGGTTGGTTAAAAATCTTACAAACAAAGCAGGACAGTTTAAAAACTTCTTTGAACTTGATAATCTAAATCTTGAAGATGGTGTTGACAAACTTGGCAAAGGCATTATCGGATTTAATGAAAAAAGTTATCTTGCAGGACTAGGACTGGATGACGTTAGTCAAGTTAAGTTCTATCAGGGCATGCTAAAGCAAAAAGGTACTGGTGCAGCAATTAACAAACTTATTGATGCAGAGCTTACTAATCTAGATCAAAGCATTGACTACTTTGAAGAGTGGGCATTCCGTGTTGGTGAATATGGCAGTATTGACAGTAACCAAGTTATTGAAACAATTATTCCAGAACAGGAAGCAACTAACAATCCGTTTGTATTGCATTTCCACGCAGATGGCGAGCTACCTGGCGGCACTGACGTCGGACACTATCATGTACAAGGTAAAGATCTTTACAAAAAGCCTAACAACTATACAGGCAATGTATTTGCAGCAAGAGATGCAAACAGTCTAACACTCAATGATTTAGACAGTGCAGGCTATGCAAGATTGGACGATGTTGACTTTACAGTGTTTAGCGGCGATGAACTAGAAGCACTAAGTTCACGCATTAGCGAACTTGGCAAAGGCAAAAAGATATGGGTTGCAACAGACAACACAAACACCTGGGGCATGCGCCGTATTGACGAAACACTGAGCACAGTTATTAGCGTTGAAAGCACAGGCAACGGCTACTTAATCTACACCACAGACGTTAACCACGGACTGGTAAAAGATGACTATGTTATTGTTCGTGCAGCACAGCCAATTGGCAAAGTTGCTAAAATTTACGAAGTTAGTAGCCCAAATAAATTTACAATTGTAGATGCTACAACTGAAGCAGACATACAAGATGTGCGTATTCCTATGTACAAACTCAGCAGTGTGCGTTTTGCACAGCCAAGCGATCTAAGCACATACACACCTGTAAGTGGTTGGGACAACAAAGAGCTTGTGTGGATTGATGCAGATAATGACGGAGATTGGAAAGTATTACAAAATGCTCGTCCTTGGACAACAACCGGCGTTAAAACACAAAGCCCTATTAATGCAGATGATTTATACGGTAGCAGCATTGCTATTAATAGTGCAAGCACAATAGCACTTGTAGGCGCTCCTGCTAACGGCAGTGGCACAGTTGTTCCTTATGTTCGCAGCGAAGGCGGCATACTGATTGAAAGTAATAATATTAGTAGTGCAACCATTGGCGACAGTTTGGATAGTTTTGGTGCTAGTCTAGCAATTGCTACAGACTATGCAATCATCGGCGCACCGGATACACAAAGTGGTGTTGGCGCAGCGTTCCCTTACTACATTGACAGTGCAGGCACATTTAATCGCAGACCTGCTATTCGTCCAAGCACACTTAGCACTAGTCACTTGTTTGCTACTAGTATGGCAATGAGTGGTGATGGCAGATATTTGTTTATTGGTGCACCAGGCGACAATAAATTTTATGTTTACACACTTATTGAATTAGATGCAGCAAGCGAAAGAACATTTACTATTACAACTAGTGGTGGAGCAACTTATACACTGGACTTTACGCCTACTAATCTTAATGCACTTAATGTTGTGGATGAGAATGGTAAAGTATATTTGCCAACAAAAGACTTTACACTAAGTGGCGCAGATATTACATTTACAAGCACACCTGCAAGCGGTCTGAAAATTATTGTAAGACAGCAGGATTACTTTGCAGAGATTGGCAATTATACAGCAGGCAGTGGTGACTTTGGGCACAGCATTGACTGTGATCACACAGGCAAGCGAGTTATTGTTGGCGCACCTAATGCAACTATCGACAGCAAAGCAAACAGCGGTGAAGCATATCTTTATGCGCAGTATGCTGAAAAGTTCATAGCAGATGGCACAACAAAAGCATATACAACAACTAACACACTGCAAACAAAGATTTACGTTGAAGTAAACGGCGTATTACAAATTGAAACAGATAACCCAGATGTTCCAACAGACAATGATGGCTCAACTGACGGATATTACACACGTTCAAGTAACACTGTTACATTCAAGTATACTCCTGCTGCAGGTGACATAATCCAAATATACACAGGCACATTTACACAGATGCAGCAGATTGATCAGTTGGATCTAGATGATGAAACAAACGGCGAAGAGCAGTTTGGTATCAGTGTTAGTATTGATACTAAAGGCAGTGTTATTGCTATTGGCTCACCTGGCGAAGATGAAACAAATCCTAACACAGGCAGTGTATTCATTCTGCAGGATGCAGGCAAAAACTATGCTAGTGTTACAAGTAAAGAAGGTAGCAGTTATAGTGTAACAGCAACCCACACACTGTTTATTAATGACCGAGAAGTAACTGTTAGCTCAACAAGCAGTGACGCAGCAGATTTAGCACAAGACATCATTGATGCAGCAATACCTGGTGTAACTGCAAGTAAGAATAGTAGTGATCAACTTGTTATTACTAGTACTGATACAGAGCTTTACAATAAACTTAGTGTAATGCCAGGTACAGGTTCTAGTTTCCAGACTGGCGCAATTGTTGATCCGTTTAAACTTACACAAAAAATTAGTCATCCACAAGCATTTGAAAATGAAAACTTTGGGCAAACTGTAGCATTTGACAAGCATGTGCATGTTGGCACAAGTCAGTATAGTGACACACGCAATCTTGTTATTGCAAGTGACAAAGCAAGTACATTACTGCCAACAGGATTTGACATTGAGACAAACACTAACAGTGAAGATTATTTGAGTGCAACAACAACATTTGATGAAAGTGGTACAACATTCACCGACAGACGCACACAAAGCGGCGCAGTATATGTGTATGAACTGTTAAATTCAAACACACCAACACTTGCTAATCCAAGTAAAATGGTATTTGGACAGCAACTCAAGAGCACAAACATTCTTGAACTGGATCAATTTGGCAGTGCAGTTGCGTACAGTGACAACAGAATATTTGTTGGCGCTCCTAATGATACAACAAACTATGATAACAGTGGAAGTGTATACGAGTTCAACAACAATACAAGAGCGGGTAGTTGGAACGTATTACGCAGTGAAGGCACAAGAGTTGACGTAAGTCAAATTAATCGTGTTGCACTTTATAACAAAAAACAAGGCCAAGTTAGTGTATTCCTTGATTATATTGATCCAGCAAAAGGCAAGATCGCAGGTGTGGCTCAAGCAGAACTTAGTTATGTAAGTCATAGTGATCCAGCAATGTACAACAATCTTTGGAACTACAAATACAAAAATAGACTATGGTGGGACACAAGCACTGTGCATTATCTAAATGCAGAGCAGGGTAATATTGATTTCCGTACAAACTATTGGGCACAAGCATTTCCTGGATCCAGTATTGATGTATATGAGTGGATTGAAAGTTCAACACCACCAAGTCAGTACACAGGCGAAGGCACAGTAAAAGACGCTACACAATTTAACATAGCAACTGTATATGACAGTAAAACAGATAGTACACAACCTCGTTACTATTTTTGGGTCAAAGATATACAAAGTGTACCAAGTGACGCAGAATTTAGAACTATCAGTGCAGACAGTGTGAGAAGCCTAATTGAAGATCCTAAAGCAGCCGGCTTGCCGCACGTTGCATTCTTGGACACAGATGCAGTTGCACTGTATAACTGTAAGCAGTATTTTGCAGACAGAGATGTTGTATTAAGCATTAACTATGACGTAGTTAAAAACGAAGGCGTGCTGCACAGCGAGTTTGAACTATATGGCAGAGGTAATACTGATCAAGCAATTCCTGCAAGAATGTATACAAAACTTATTGACAGTTTAGCTGGCAGTGACAGTGTTGGGAATCCAGTACCGGATCCATTCTTGAGTGAAGTTGAAAAGTACGGTGTACTAACACAGCCACGCCAAGGTATGTTTGTTAACCGTGCTGCGGCACTTAAAGTACTAACACAGTATACCAACAGTGTTCTTGTAAAAGCACCGTTTGCTAGAAATGCAAGTCTAACAAAACTACTAAGCAGTGAGAATATCCCAACAGTTAACAGCGGCGAGTATAACACCAGTGTTGACTCAGTGCAAGAAAGAGACTTCTTGAATACTGCTATCCTAAGCACAGGTTACAAAGTACTTGTGCTAGAAGATGAAGGTAAGAGTAACTATTGGACTATCTATACACTGCAAGCAGATAAAAGTTGGCAGCTAACAAATATTCAAGCTTATAATACTGCAGACTATTGGGACTATTCAACCTATTATGCAACAGGCTATGATGCTACAACTGTTCCAAAGTATCAGATAACACTGGAAGCAGATCTGCTAACACTCACTGATGCAGTAACAGGAGACATTGCTAAAGTAACCAGCAATGATGAAGGCAACTTTAGTATGTTTGCTAAGACTGACACAGGCTGGGATGAAGTTATTATTGAGCGTGGTACACTGCAGTTTAATGCAAGTTTGTATAGTTTTGCTACTACTAACAGTAACTTTGAAGCAACAGGCTTTGACAATGACGGCTTTGACTTTGCTGCATTTGATAAGGTACCTGCACAAGAGATTAGACAGATTGTAGATGCGCTAAAGACAGATGTATTCATTGGTGACTATGAAATAAACATGAATGAACTGTTCTTCCGTTTAATGGAATATGCACTCAATGAAAGTAACTTTAGTCCAGATTGGATGTTTAAAACTAGTTTCATCACAGTTGCACATAAGATTCGTAGTTTAGATCAATACAACACATTTAAGTTTGATAACACAAACTTTATTGAAGACTTTATCAATGAAGTTAAGCCTTATAAAACAAAGATTCGCGAATACGTTAGCAAGTATGACAAGCTAGACACCTTTGCTGGAGATACAACTGACTTTGATGTGCATGCATACTATGACGAAGGACTACAGTATTTCCGCAAGCCAAGCGGCGAGCGTAGCGGAGATGAAATACTATGGGCACAAGGACTCAACAAGCCTTGGAGCGAGAACTATGGTTATACGCTAGACAGCATCCAGATTGTAAATGCTGGCACTGGATACATTACAGATCCAACAGTAACAATTAGTGCACCGCAACTAGCTGGCGGCGTACAAGCAGTTGCAGTTGCTAAGACAAATGGAGATGCTATTATTAGCATTACAATGACAAACAAGGGCAGCGGCTATACTCAAGAACCAACTGTAACTGTTATTGGGAGTGGCACTGGCATACTTGTAAGCCCGAGAATTGTTAATAACACTGTAAGAAGTTTTGATACTACCATTAAGTTTGATCGTATTACATACACAAGCAGCATTAAGGATTGGGCGGCAAACACTGCTTACACTGCGGGCGATGTTGTTGCTTATCAAAATACTACTACAAAAACACAAGAAGTATATGATGTAGCACTGAGCTTTACTAGTGGCGCAACATTTAGCGTAGAAAATACCAGCGGTAACACAGTACTAACAATAAAACTAGATGCAGACTTTACAAATACTGCAGACAGAATTGCTGCTTACTATTATCCAACTGCAGGCATGATTGGCGATGATCTAGAACTACTACAAAAAGGCACAGGCTATTTAGGTAACAAAGTAACTGGGCCAGGATTTGATCAGGATCCAGGATTTGACAGTGGCAACTTTGATGTAGTTGCATTTGACAACTTTGAGATTGACGGCGACGGACTTACTGTTCTTGCAGGACTTGATACTACTATTACTAGTTTGTTTACAGATCTGACACTAGGAACACGTCCAGAAGATATTAACATTGACGGCGCGGGATTTGTTGACACTTATAATAGTCATGCTCCAGAAGAACTTGTTCCAGGCAGAGTTTATGATACACTTGACATGGAAGTGTATACACATGCAAGTCATGATTATGAAGGCGACGGCAATGCAATGGAAGTTCGCTATACCAGCTTTACTGATGCAACTGGGCTAGTAACTGACTTCCAATACGGAGATCCAACAAAGAGCAAAGATGATTTTGAAACACTAATTGTATACAAAAATGCTGATCGCCAGTATAGTTTTACTACCAACTTTGCAACTAAAACTATTACGCTACCAAGCGCACTCACCGCAACAGACATACTTCATGTTTATGCATATGGACAAACTGGTGAGAAGATGATTGGTGAGTTTACGTTTGAAGGCGATGGTGTAACAGAGATATTCATCCTAGCAAGTGATCCTCAATCAGTTGGACAAACACTTTGTTTTGTAGATGGCATAGAATCTTTCCCAACATTTGGAAATCAAGACGGCAAAACTATTATGACATTTACTAGTGCGCCAGTAAATGATGCACACATTCATGTGTTTACATTTAATCAAGCAACATCTAGACTTGCACCTAGTAAGTACAAACTACAAACAACCACAATGACTGCAGGCACATATACCTACAGTTTGGATAATACTGTACAATATGCACAACCACTTAGTGCAAATACAATAGTTGAAATTGATGGAGTAAGATTGCGTCCAGCAAATAGTAAGTATCATGCAGGCGATGGGTCAACTGTGCAGTTTAATATTGCAACAACCGCAGGTGAAACAGTAATTGTTAACCCAGGCGACATTGGTGTTGCAGTTATACAAAAAAGCGACAACTTAACACTAAATGCTGTTCGTAATGTTGATTATACTGCAACAGCAGGCAATTTATACATTACAATGACCACTGCACCTGCAGATGGTGACACAGTTATTGTATATAATCGTGCAAGTGCAGAATATACTATTAGTGGTGATGGCACAGAGATTACTATAGATGGCGGAGTAAGTTTCACAAGTTCAAGCACAATGCGTATTAACACATTTGCTAACCATGATCCACTGCGCATCCAAACAAAAGTACACGTTGGACAGGGCACAGGATCAACCACAGTTATTGATGAATTTGACGAAGTTGGATTTGACAGTGCTGCATTTGACCGTAGTAGTGTTGTTGGAACAGTTGGATCATATGACCTAGATAGAACAGTTACTAACGTAAACAACTTCTGGGTAACAGTGGATGGTGTTAGACTACATCCAGGTGATTATATCACTAATGGTGCAAAAATAGAAATGAGTCTTGCTACACAAGCAACTATTACTGGTACTAGTGTTGTTGTAATAACACATATTAGTGAAAATCAGATACAGCCAAGCATTGGATTTAGAATTTTCAAAGACTTGAATGATAATGTTGAATATTTGAGAATGTGTAAAGATGCTACTACTAGTATTGCGCAGGATGTTCTCGTTGCTGATACAAAGATTTATGTTGAAGATGCAAGTGTCCTCCCTCAAGTTAACGTTAACAGTGAATATCCAGGCGTTGTGTTTGTAGGTGCGGAGCGTGTTACTTACTGGGAAATAAACACAATAGACAACTATATTACTGGATTGCGTAGAGGAACAGCAGGCACACCAATACTAACTCGTATTGTTCCGGGCTTCCTAGTAGTTGATGGTAGCAGAGATCAATACTTGCCTGCTGCAGACACACATACAAAAACATGGTATGATTTAGGAAGTAGTTCTGCAGCAGATGGGCTTGGAATACAGCAAAGTTCAACTGTAAATGCTAACTTCTTGAAAGCATGTGAAGCACAAGTACCAAATTATAAAGCAGAACTTAACGCAGCACAGTATATGGATGATGACTATGTAGATGAGGATTATGTCGAGAGACTGTTTTAATGGTTGATAAATATGTTAGCGGAGTTTAAAGAATGACAATTATACTAAGAGCAACTAAAAGTACTGCACTCACACATGCACAACT